>MDTC01277672.1_pt1 | contig 18647 bp, 23 predicted proteins | sample 811181 | NCBI WGS metagenome assembly MDTC01 (sample SAMN05326644, study PRJNA326480) | marine metagenome | isolation source: seawater | place: Pacific Ocean: North | collected 2011
CTCCTCGAAGGTCTCCTCGAAGGTCTCCTCGAAGGTCTCCTCGAAGGACTCCTATAAAAATAAAGAAAAGAAGGACAATTAATAGTAAGAGAAGAAGAAATAAAAAATAATGATTTAGTTTTTTTAAGTTTTTTTTTGTATTGTTGTATTTAATGAAAAGATTTGCTAATAATGATAATATTACAAATGATTTAACAAGGGCATCGTGGAGTAATTCTTCAAATTCTTCTAATTCATTAAGTAACAGACTATTAAACGATAAATTAAAAGAAAATATCTTTATACAAAGTAAGCTTCCTCAAAAACCAATATCAGAAGAAGTTACCCGTATACCAAGTAATAATACCTTTACAGCAGATAGAAATGAAATGAATCGTTTTAATAATATGACACAAGATATGCTTGATAAAGATAAAGAAATACATGAACTTAAAAATAAATTAAGCATTACATCTATCGATATAGATAAATTAAAAAATGATGTTAAAAAAGGAAACACTTATAAACTCGAGAATGATATACTAAAAGATAAACTAAATGAACAATATAAAGAACATAAAAAACTACTCGAATATCAATCCAAATTTAAAGAACTAGAAATATTAAAACAAAGGGATGAAGAAACCATAGAATCATTAAAAACAATTATTAGAAAATTAATGAAACCCGAATATGAAGAACAAGAAAAGAAATATAAAAATGATAAATTAAAAGAAATATTATTAAAAAAAAATCAAGATTATAATGAAGATCAAATTGATAACCTTTTTGAAGAAATGGAAATAACTGAAGATATTAATATAACTAAAGATCTTCTTATAACTATAATAGAATATCTTGATGATAATTAAATATATTCCATATATATATATATATTAATGCCAATAGCAGGAAAAAGAAACATTTATTCAAAAAGGACAGAAGAGGAAAAATTAAGAGCACAAAAAGCAATTGATAATCATGTAGTTCCGTTTATTATTAGAGGGTCGGCTGAATTAAACGATATAATCCTTGAACGAAAAAGAAATATCAATAATTTAATAAGTCAAAATCGTAGACTTTTTAGTGAAAATCAAACATTAAAACGGGATAAAAAAGAAGTACAAGACAAATATAATTTAATTAAAGGTTTAATAAGAAATATCCCAAATGAAAACCTTCGCCATTTTGAAGATAAAGGTGGTTATTTTAATACAGATACATATGGAGATCTTATGGAATATAGTGACCCTAACCGCTTAGATAAAAATTTTTCACCAACATTTAGCATACCTGAATCTCCCAAATTAAATTATATGTCTGAACAAAATTCAACTGAAACAAAAAAAGCTATGGCAAATTTTTTAGAAGGAATAGAATCACAAGGGGGGGCGCGTAGAAACACCAAATCTCGTAGAAATACTAGATCTCGTAGAAATACTAGATCACGTAGAAATACTATTAAACGTAAAAATACTAGATCACGTAGAAATACCAAAAAACGTAGAAATACCAAAAAACGTAGAAATACCAAAAAACGTAAATAAATTTATATTATACTAGTATATAATGGTTAGAGCATGGATTTCTCCGATTCCACGTAATATTCATCTTATCTGGATAGGGACAAATCCATATCCAGATTATTTTAAACTTTTTTTAACTACTTTTGTAAACCATTTACCTGAATTTACAATAAAAGTTTGGGAAAATAAAGACTTAACTCGTAAAAACTTTCCAAAAACATTTTCATATATTCAAAAAGCAAAAAAACTTCAAGGGAAACAAATGAAAGATGAGGATGGAAATAAAATGTATAATAAAAAAATGGAACCATTAACATACTCAAAATGGGCACAAATAACAGATCTAATGCGTCTAGAAATAATATATAATCAAGGGGGCTTCTATTTTGATACTACATTTGAAATACTTAAACCTCTCTATAATATCCTTAATAAAAAGAAGTATCGTTTTGTAGGTTGTAATGAAGTACCAAGATTTAAAGATTTTCCAATCTTATCAAACTCGTTCTTTGGAGCAACAAAAAAGAATGTTATTCTTAAAAGATTATTAACAAAGAAAAGATTAAATGATATAGATTTTTATGATAGTTCAGTTGATTTTCAAACCGGTCCAGGTTATTTAAGAAGTGGTATTAACCTTAACGATAATTATCATATATTTCCAACAAACTATTTCTATCCATTTGTAGAAGAATATTCTCCAGGAGAAGATCCAAAGTATAGAAAAGCAACTAAAAATAAATGTCACAGTAAAAGGAAAAGTAATAAAGCTAAGAATAAAAAAACACTTAAAAATAAAAAAGGAACAATTACTTTCCCATGTAAAAAATATCCTAAATCATATGCCCTTAAACACTGGCAACTTGGAAAAAGTTGGTTAGTATCCGAATATTATACTATGTAGGTCCCATTAACATAAAACCCGTTTTAGTTCTAATATATTCATAATTATCAAGTGAATATTCAACTATATTTTGTAATGCTTTCTCTTTATACATTAAATTATAATTTCGTCCATTCTTTTCAATAGTATATATTCCATCAGCATCCTTTAATGATTTCTGAATAATAGAATTTGCTTTCTTACAACTTACATGTACAATAAATCCTTTATTAAGTTTAGGATGATGGACTATACTTATTAACTTAGATTTTCTTTCATATACAGGACATTGATAGTCCTCTATTACAAATGTCTCACTTACAGGATCAGAAAAATTATAAACTAACATTATTATCCCCAGAATTAATATAACTATAGTTGTTTCATTATCTGTTTCCATTTATACTTTAAATATAAATTAAAAAATGTCCATAACCATCGGAATCATTGACAAGAAATATTTTCTTCTCTTCCCTTTTTATACTTTCCCATACATCTCCAACAGTTTTTTTTAAAAGATCTAAATCCATATAAAATACATCCATTTTATTTTCTTTTAAACTACAATTCAATCCTAAACAACCGTCTCCAAAATTAGATGATCCGGCATCATAAATATTAATTAATTGTTCCATATTATCCTTTAAGAACTTACTTATATATTCTGGACAACTATCTACATTCTGTATATTCATTTATTATTTCATAGTATTATTTTTTATTATTTTAAACTATCTATCATTCATCGAAGCCATAATCGCTGCCTGCATATCTTCTTCTTCTCGTCGACCGTTTAATTCATCCACCATATTATTAATCATATTAAGATATAAATTTTGCATTACATTTGGTTCACCCACTTGCTCAACTGACATATCTCCTTCTTCTTCTTGATCATCCCCTTCTTCATCATCATCTTCTATATGATCTTGGGCTTGACCTTCTATAGATACATTTATCTGTTCAAGTATTTCATCTATAGCCCCTTCTATACCATTATTTTCACCCGATCCATCGTCATCTGTTTCTTGTTCATCTAGTATATTATCAGGGTCATCTGGTTCCATTATTACATTATCCGGTTCCGGTTCCGATTCAAATTCATAGCGACATACAGGACAAGTATTATTTTCTTTTAACCATGGCATTATTCCTAAACACTCTTCTTTATTTTCCCCCTTATGAAAAAAATGACCATCTGAACCACATGGAAGACGTATGACTTTATCATCTTTCTTAAAATTATTTTGACAAATAGCACACGACAAATTACTAGCAATATCCTCATCGGTTACTTTATATTCCCCCAATTTATCACGGACTTCATGGGAAAGAGGACGTACCTTTCTCTTTTCATCATTATTAAAAGAATCTTCTAAAAGATCACCACCATTTAATAAACCATTTAAATCACGAATAATTGGTATTATAATAGGATTAGTACTAATATTCATAGAGGGTTGAGGGGTCATCGTAGTATTAATAACTTGTATTAATTGTTCTAAACTTCTATGATTACCACCAAGATTTACACTAATAATATTTCTTCTAATTGGATTATTATTATTTCCTTCCATATTAAGTAATTAATATAACTATATATATTTATTTATCTTTAATATATTCTTTCATTATTTTTTCAATTAAAGACTTTACAATCTTATCTTTTTCTCTATTATAACTATTAGAAAACATATTAATCTCTTTTATGGATATTGTGACCCCTTCCATTTATTATTATGATAATTTTTTTAGTTTTTAATTATTAAATTTTCAAATTTAAATATTATCATATTATATAATAATGGATTATACAAGCAAAATACAACATGATTTAGATTGTAATTATCTAGACCTATCAAAAGATAATGCAAGTAATATAATCTTAGGATGTATTAATAAACCTAAACCTCAAACAATTAATAATAAAAACGTTGTAGAAGGCTTTGCTGCTGATTATAGTTCGGGTGTAAGATATATTCCAAAAGGGGAATGTCCTGTTGGTTATAAAAAAAAAGAAGATGGATGTTATCAAGTATGTAAATCATGTAATTATTCAGATAAACTTATCGAAAAAGTACTATACTCCGAAGAATCAAAAGAATTATTAAATGAAGATTCTTTTAATTATGCTGTTACAGATGTAGATTGGGATTTAAATCAAAATGGAGAATTTATTTCATAAGTAAGTTATTTACCCATATTTTCTTTAATTGTAACCATTTCCCTTTATCTTTTCCAATTATAGGATGGGCATTATAATCATCACTTTTTATAATATTATTCTTATTAAATATATAACAAAATCCATAAGAGTTTTGTTCCGTAATCATATAATTATAACAATCTACATAATAACTCCCAAACAATTTAGTATCCTTGGCTGTTAAAAGAGTATAATATAAAAATAGCATCCAATGCCGGAATATCTTACTATTATCCCCTCTTTGAGGGTTATTCACATGTTTTATTAAATATAGATACCGTGGATAATCTATATTAAAAGTACATAGATCACATCCACACTCAATATTTATTACATCAGAATTCATATATATTGTTCCATGATTATCTTTAATAAAAGGGAATGTTTTATTGTTATTCTGCTTTATATTATATATATCTTTAGTATCCATACTCCACGTTTTTTCAAAATGAGAAGAGTTAAGTCTCATACTTAATTTATATTCTCGTTTTATACACTCCCCCAAATCTAAAAGATTTTTAAGTACTGGTCCATATGGAATATTCTCTTCTATTATAAGATATATTACATCTACAGGAATACCTAACCTTTTAAATAACATAAAATAAAAAAATATCTGTTTTATAAAAAATTGTTTATTCATTGTTTATATCATATTTCACATTTTTTTAAGTATTCAAAGATCCTCAAGAAAGTCACTTTCGTTATTTCCAAATCCATCTCCCTCAGGAAAAGATGTATTTCGGAAATTAGATGTCTGAGTCTTCTCAATAGCCTGAATAATCGCCCCCTTAACTAGATCGAAAGAAGCATCACGATCACTTGTATCTAGTGTGACAGTAATCAGGACCTTTTCAGGTGATTCGTATTCTGTTACTAGATTTTCAAAACGAAGTCGAGTCATTTTAATTTTTCGATCTTCAGTAATCCTAATATTTACTTGTTCTGATTTCATATTGTTATCAGTATTAACGATCTGAGTAGAGATCTCCTTGATATTTCGTCCTTTTGCTCCAATAAACTTAGGGATAAGATGATGATCCATTGCTGTCTTAAAGACATACTTAGTTTGATGTTGACCATTTCGTCGCCCCTTGTTCTTAAGGTACATCTCTTCATGCTTCATCACATTAGAATGGAGGACATCAAGGTTTTCCTTTGTTGGTGCCCTGATCATAGCAAATACAGGATGTTCCCGTGTATCATCACACTTAAGAGTACAAAGGACTCCATTTTCAAGGTCACACATTCCCTTTGTCTTAGAAATAATATGCTTCTTAAGATTAATACCCTTACTCCCAATAAAAGGTCCGATATCATCTTGACTAATTGAAAGAGTTACCTCCATTTCTTCATAAGTATTATCCTTCACTGTCTCCTTCACTGTATCTTCAACCATATCTTCAACAGTATCTTCAACCATATCTTCAACAGTATCTTCAACTGTATCTGCGCCCCCTCGAAGTCGAAGTACTAGATGAAGTGTTGATTCCTTTTGAATATTATAATCTGCCAGTGTCCGGCCATCTTCTAGTTGCTTTCCAGCAAAGATAAGACGTTGTTGATCAGGTGGAATACCTTCCTTATCTTGAATCTTTGCCTTAACGTTCTCAATTGAGTCAGAGCCTTCGACTTCGAGGGTAATAGTCTTCCCTGTAAGGGTCTTTACGAAAATTTGCATTATTTCTGAGTGTTCTGTTAGTGTTGTTCTTTATTCTACTACTTATCTATTTTATATGGTATAATATAAAAAGAATATTTCAAATTTTGATTTAATTAAAAGATATATATTTAGAGTTCTCGAATATAGTTATTTGTCTATTTAATAATTATACTTGATAATTATAAAAAAAATATAATCATAATTATAATCAATAATGTTATCATTTAATAAAAATATAACTACCATTATAAAATTTTCATTTTTAATATGTATGGCCTGCTTAGTAATATTTAATCCTTTAATGGAACTCATATTCCCATTAACACCACTAAGGTTCATAGCACAATTATTTGCTATAACTTTTACCGTTTTTTTAATTAGTAAATATGGAAAAGGTAAAAGCTTCTTTAGTCCATGTTGCAATTATCAAGACTGTTGTGGTGAAAATGAAGAATCACCTGCTTCAAATAATGAACTGATTAATTAGAATTTAACATATATACACATATAATCAATATTATACTTACAATACTTAATATTGCTAAAGCTACATGTAAATCCATCGTTTTTTCTTTTAATTCTGAAGTAAGTTTATTTGATTTATTCTTTGATAAAACAAGTTTATTATTACAATTTTCTTCTTTATTTTTAACTTGTTCAAGTTCGTCATTTACTTTATCTTTAATTTGCCGCAATTCATTCATTTCAGTATTTAATTCATTTAACTGTTTTTCATTCTGATTGTTATTTTCGCGATTTACTTCATTATCTTGATTATATCTTTCTCTAATTTCTTTTAATTTTCCTTCACATTTTTGTGCAGCATCGTTTATTTTTTTATCCTCCTCAGCTTCTTTTTCTTTTGCTTCTTTAGCATCCCCCCCTTCTTTAACTTCTTCTTCTTCTTCTTTAACTTCTTCTTCATCTTCAACTTCAACTTCAACCGAACTTATTTCATCTGTAGGCATACTAGAAAAACTATAAAATGGATTATTTTCTTCATCAATGCCTGGTATTTCACCAATATCGCCAGGATATTTTCCATACATACCATCATCGTTAGCAAATAATCCTAAAACAGGGACAGTATTTACATTGTCTATAGCAGTCATTCTATCAACCTCCGGGAGACTAGTTGCTCTTACAACATCATCAGTTGTATATGTTTCTCCAGGTGTTTCTGTTTCTCCAGGTGTTTCTGTTTCTGTTTCTGTTTCTTCAGGTGTTTCTGTTTCTGTTTCTTCAGGTGTTTCTGTTTCTGTTTCTCCAGGTGTTTCTGTTTCTGTTTCTTCAGGTGTTTCTGTTTCTTCAGGTGTTTCTGTTTCTGTTTCTTCAGGTGTTTCTATTTCACTTAAAAAATTATCCATATTTTCCATTCGCGACCATTTAAAATATTCGCTTACAAGAATCAAAAGGACAATATACATTATAATGCATTTTAAATCTAATTTCATTATAATATATTTTATAAAAAAATTTCAGTAATATTTATTTTAACATGAATATAATATATATCCCAATATTAACAAAATAAAAATTATTAATCGAGCATTATGGTTCTCTTTAATTAATTTATCCTCATTATTTAAAAACCGTTCTATAATAGGTTCTCCCTCATCATCAAGGACTTCTGACCCTGATAAACGACTAGAATCAGAAGATAAAGATCCCTTATTACAACTCGAAGGGTATTCTTTCATTCTATATCTCACATCTTCTGGAGATTCTCTATCTATATTATCAACTTCTTTTAACTTATATACTCTTTTAATATTTCCCGAACCAGAAGATTTTCCAAAAACACTATACTTTCCATCATGTATATTTCTAAGTTTCCACATTTTTCCTTTTCCAGTTTTTCCAACAAAAGGGGTTCCATCGTTATTTTTAGGTATTTTATCCTCGGGTATATTATATAAACAACAAGAATAAGGTTGTCCCTTTTCTAATATACTATTATTTTCTCCCCCCCATGTTTGAAAATAATTACAATCTTTACTAGCATAACATCTTTCGCCACATAGTTCTTTTATTTCTTCTTCTGTACCTAATAACTCACCATTCATTTTAAGGTTTTCATTACCATGAGCAGGCGCTCCAGCTCCAAAATTATCATATTTTAAATAACAACCTAAATCACTCTTATATGCTCCAAAATCAGCTAAACTTCTAGCCCCAGTAGATCCGGTTTTATCTATCCATGACGGACCAGGAGTATCCGCAGCAGGTTGAGTAGTTTTTATCTCAATATTATCGTTACTATTACCTTTCTCTATTTCTTCTATTTCATAACCCCTACAACCAGAATTTTTCTGTGATCCATCATTATTATCACATTTATAATCATGCCAAGAACCACTATCTTCACCGGGCTTACAATATTGTTTAATTTCAGTAGCAGTTGAAATTCCTTCAAGACCTTCACTTGGTTCGGGGCAAGGAGTACCATAATTCTCAGATTCCTGTGTTATAGTAAAAGCCTTTATACATTGGGAGTTACATTGAGTCCAATTTCCATCACAATTTACTGGAGTATTATCGGGTATTTGATTATTTGTAGTCCCTGTACTATCATCTGTACTATCATCTGTACTACCATCTGTACTATCATTTTGATTTAAAATTTCTAATATATCTTCACTAGATTTATCAAATAAATCCACTTGTCCGGTAAATACTCGTAGTAATTGTTCTCTATCGTAACAAAAACATTTTTTATGGTCATCACTATTAGGGTTATCTACATAATAATATAAAACACATTCCCCTGCAGCTTCTCTACATTCCTCATGTGAATCTTTTATACCTAAATTATTTCTATTTTCAATATTATATAAATTTTCAAGTCCTTCAACCATATCTCCAAATGGATAATTCATATACGGTTCTGTCGCGGGAGCATCAGCATCCGCAGCAGGAGCACTAGCATCGGCAGAAGCACTATCATCGGCAGAAGCACTACCATCGGTAGAAGCACTACCATCGGCAGAAGCAGGAGCATCGGCAGAAGCATCAGCAGAAGCATCAGCAGAAGCATCAGCAGAAGCATCGGTTGAAGCATCGGCAGAAGCATCCGCAGAAGCATCAGCAGAAGCATCCGCAGAAGCATCCGCAGAAGCATCAGCAGAAGCATCGGTTGAAGCATCCGCAGAAGCATCAGCAGAATCATCCTCATTTATATTTTCACCTTTTATCTTTAACACTGCTATATTAGCAGAAACAGAACTTTCTTTAGCAATATTGGCAAATTTTTTAGATTTATCTTCAGCTGTTTTACATACCTCTGATGCTGTAATAGTTTTTTCTGTTAATTCTTTAATTTTTTCATAATTTTCATTTGATTCTTTCATATTCTTTTCGATTCGTTCTAATTGTTTGTCTTTTATTTTATCAATATCACCTGAGCTAATAATACATTTATCAGATATAATATCTTTATTAGATATATAATATACGGTTCCAATAATTCCAACTATCATCATTATTGGGATTATAATTTGGACAGCCTTTTTTATATTTCTGGAAGGTCCAACTTCTTCGGCGCCTCCAATTAAATTATTTATCATTTTCATTCTTAATATATAATATATTATATTATATTTATGTGGTCTGATTTTGAAAATGAAACATTAATTCATAATCATAAATTAACAAAAATATATAAAAAAAGATATCAAAGGGCAAGTGATTTTCATAATTCACTCTATAATTTATTAGGTATTATAAATGTAGTCACATCAATTATATCAACAACGTTTACTTGGGCAAGTGAATTAGATGATATAAGTAAAAAATATATCCTCCGTATCCTTATTACTCTAGCAACAACATCAGCAACAATCCAAAATTACTATAATTTTCAAGAAAACTCAAATAACTATATGTTAACATCCAAAAATTATGCGAAAATACAAAATAAAATAGAAACTATAGGAAACATACATCCCGATTATAGAACATCAAAACCACATGATTTTTTAAAAAAAACACAAGATAAACTAAATGAATTATCAGATAATAGAAAAGAAATATCATCCTTTATGATTAAATGCTTTTATCAAAAAAAATTAGATGATTATTCATACCTCGAATCAAAACACTTAAAATATAAAGAATTAAAAGAAAATGAAAAACTTAATTATACTAAAAATATAACTGTAGATATTCTAACAGATGAAGAAGATAATAGCGAAGACATATCTTAAAGGATCCACGGCCATTGAAATTTAAGGAAATTATCCATAGACTTATTTCGCAACATTCTTGGAGAAGGAAGTTGTTCTTTAATTATAACTTTACTTCTATTTATTTTATTTCTTTTATTATTATTTTTATCATTATTTTTATCATTATTTTTATCATTAGATTTTTTTACATCATCAGAAATTAATTTATGCAAATAATAATTTCCACTTATCATTCTATATTCTTTACTAAGAAAATTATTCTTAGTTTCAAATTTTAAATATGAATTAAATTTCATATTTAAAAATATATTACTTATATTTAATAAAATGATTAAAACAATTCTATTATCCTTATTTACTCAACAAGTCACTTCAAGTGAAATTCTTCTCCCCGGAAGTCAATTAGATGATCATAATTGCGTTCTAGATGGAGGATACTCGTGGTGTGAATCAACCCAAAAATGTTCTCGCCCATGGGAAGAACCTTGTCCAATATTATCATTAACATCTCATGTAACTGGTTTTTGTCAGAATTCTCTAATGCAAACATGCAGGAAAGTATGCGATATCCCCCAATGTGAAATTGGTCATTGTGCTCAAAGAATAGATAATTGTTGCGATTATATATGTCAACCTCAAAATATCCCGTGTAATGTGTGTCCTCCTCCGATACCATGTCCAGCCCCTCCACCAAATTGTCAATACACACACCCTGAATCTGATAATTGTGGTTGTATTACATCATGCGGGACAATTGATTGTTCAAATAGTATTTCTCTTGAAGGTGAAATATGTGGAGGATATATGCCTCAAGGAATGACACAAAATTGTATTCATGGTTTAGAATGTGTATACACTTTAGGACCGATGATAGCAGATGCTCCAGGAACTTGTCAGAAACAGTGTAAAACAACCAGAGATACATATGGTAATTGCGTCTCCGACGGATGTTCTAATTGGTTTGATGGATGTAATAGTTGCTCTGTTAGTGACAATACAATTCAAACATGTCGCCAAGATAATATATGTTATGGAAGAAATCCGGGACACTGTATGGATAATATTCAAGTACCTTCTCCGATTACAAATATACCATGGAATTGTGTCAGTTGGTTTGACGGTTGCAATACTTGTTATGTTAATAATGGTGCTTTAGGAGGATGTACTATGATGATGTGTTTTACTACTGTCGAACCTTATTGTATGAGTTATACAACGGGAGAATTGCGACCAGGGGATATATGTTATCGTTTCTGTGAAGATGGTTCTCAAACATCAATTTCTAGACGTGATGATTGTCCTAAAAATACAGCTTGTATTCAAGATGATCCTGATAGATTGGCATTTGACACCTGTTCTAATAATGCCCTTAGATGTGTCCCTTTTAATGCTCATTAAATATATTTTGAATAATATAAATTTGAAACTTTGTAGTTATCATTATTAAAAAATTTTAAAATGGACTATGATGACATGATTACATGCGATCATTGTTCAAGGGTTTGGGATGGTAATGCTCAATGTCCATGTATATTATATCTTTCAGATGAAGAAAGTCCACGACCAAAGTTTACTGATGTATCAACGCAAACAAAAAAAATAAGGGTATGGGGTCCCAATAAACTTCAAATCGCACAAGAAGCAGTTGATAAAAAATTCGCATATTATATAAAAAAATAAGCTATTATACTCTTCTCTTTCTATTTGTCCTCTTCTTTCTATTTGTCCTCTTCTTTCTATTTGTCCTCTTCTTTCTATTTGTCCTCTTCTTTCTATTTATCCTCTTCTTTCTATTTGTCCTCTTCTTTCTATTTGTCCTCTTCTTAACAGATCCCCCGACTTGATATTCTCGAGGGATTTCCCAATGTGTAGTACCAAATGGATCTATATAATAACTAGAACCATTAAATCCTTGTTCAACCCGCCACCCCATAGGTAATGAAGGTGTTTGCATATTTGGTTGCTGCATAATATTATCTTCAGGGAGCATACCCGGTTGCTGTATATGTTGATAACCCATCATACTATGTTGTGCCATAGGTTGATAACCCATCATACTATGTTGTGGCATAGGTTGATTCGCCATCATACCTGGTTGCTGCATAGGTTGATAACCCATCATACTATGTTGCTGCATAAGTGGATGCGCCATCATACTATGTTGCTGCATAGGTTGATAACCCATCATACTATGTTGCTGCATAGGTTGATAACCCATCATACTATGTTGCTGCATAGGTGGATGCGCCATCATACCTGGTTGCTGCATAGGTGGATGCGCCATCATACCTGGTTGCTGCATAGGTGGATGCGCCATCATACCTGGTCCCCATGCCCCAGTATAAGTACTATATTGTGGAATCGTTCTAGGCATATCAGTTAATTGAGTAGGTTCAAATTCTCCTTTTTCATCTTCCAAAAATGATAAATCTATTTGTTTTTCATCTACTTCACTTCCTTCACTAGTCTTTTCTTTTAATTTATCAACACTATCAGATGCTTCCTCTATTAAATCTTTTAATTCATTATCAGAAACAATACGACTTTCATCAGGATCAGGTTCAGGTATAGATTTTTTTAAATCTTCCTCAGGGGCAGGTTCAGGTTCAGGTTCAGGATCAGGATCAGGTTCAGGTTCAGGATCCGGTTCAGGATCAGGATCAGGCTGGACTTCTATAAGGTCGGGGACTAACTTGGGGAAATCATCTTCATATTTATCTGGATCAAGTTCCTCTTCTGGAGCAACCTCGGATTCTACAGGGATAGATAATCGGGAAATATATTCATCTATTTTTTGTTTTAGTTCTTCATCTGTAACGTCCGCATTTCCTTTATCTTCTCCATATGGGTCTTTATAATTATCTCCATCTTCAGGATTACCATACCATTCATACTCATATATTTTAGCATTATTAGTTTCATCACTATCAGCAGAAGATTTAATAATAAATTCTTCATTACTCATATATATATATGCCCTTATCATATCTCGTTTTTCAGAATCATTTATACAATTATTAATATCTCCCTGAAACTTATAATTACCTCTTCTCCCATCAATTTTTTCCAATCCAAAATGAACGCGCGTGTGTTTTGATTCATCATCTTTACAATTCAATCTAACTTTATCATATCCCTTAGTATATTCACCTACATCCATAGTTACATGTTTTCCCATATTATCTTCTCCCAATGAACTATTATTAAAATGTATAAACCATGGAACAAATAAAAAAACTTTATTATTAGTTCTTTGAATATCATCAACTAAACTATTACTTATGTTCTCAAAATATTCAATAGATAAATTAGTATCTCCATTCAAACCATCATAATTAGTACCATACTCGTCCGTAAATAAGCTTTTTTTTTCATCACTCACACCAAAAGTAAACATTTTTTCTATCTCTTGAACCAACTTTTCTTTAGTTCTATATTCAAATTTGTCGAAATTATAAGGACGTTGTCCACCCAAAGGTAATAAGTCTAATTTCTCTAATATTTCTTTTTCTTCGTCTTTCTTATTTTCATATCCCTCGATACTTATTTTTTTTGTCCGTTTATCGCGAAGTAAACCTTTATTCCATTCTCCGACAAGACTAATGGCCCCTCCGTTTTGTCTATACATATATAATTATATAACATAAAAAAATTATATATATATATTCTGATTATTTATTACTTATTACTTATTGAATGCTCTTCTTTAATGAACGCCGGTAGTCATCGTCCGACTTAGACCACCACCATTCGTCACCGTTCGAGTAAGTGATTCATCCTCTTCTGCCTCACTAACATCAAGGTCAGAAATACGTTCCTTCTTGACCTTAAGGATAATTTCAATATCCCTATACATCTCTGGTAGATCGCCAATAGGAGTGTTAACAATGAATCCGTGAATATGGGAAAGGAACTGTGAGTTCTCCCATGGAGGCTGAATACTACACTTCAGGTCCGTATTGCTAAAGTGAGTATTAATATAAGACCTAACCTTTGATTCATCTCCAGAATATTCAACGCCATCCTTATCTTCAAGTGTATATCCAGGACGTTTGGCCTTGAATTCTGGTGTAAGTGCCATAATCATAGTTCCCATGAAATCACGGATTCCGGTTTCATGAGACACTCCAAGTGAATCAGCCTTATCCACGACCTTTTTCCCACATGCCGAAAGAGGGACATTATTCTTCATGTTTGTGTATGCCTGCTTCAGAGTCTCAATACGCTTCTCTAGATCATTGACTTCGTCCTGTGTTCCAGGGAGCATCTCATTGAGACACAGAGGAACAGATTCCCCGGTTGGAACAATCATAAGATGAGTAATTCGATTGTCAGAATTTCCGAGATCCCTTCCCGGCTGCCCAAGAGGATGAAGGACAAGGTGATCCCCAGTATCAAAGATCGGAATATCGGGATCTTCCTGAGAACTCCTGTAAAGCATCGCAGAATTGTAGTTCCCATTCCCCGGATCAAGGGCGACCTTCGTCGAATGTGTGAATACTGTATTGAGACCGGTTTCGTTGAACATTGTCGTCAGATTAGTAACCTCTTTAGGAATATTTTCCTTGAAGAATGAAGATTGATCATAGTATTCACGCCCGTCTACGACCTTCTTCCACTTTTCGTCAAGTTCCACCATTTCAGTTCGGATAGCATCCTCATCTGAGTATGCCATAGTAGAAGCAGAACCTCCCATTTCTTTTTGTTTTTCTGTTTTGTTGTTCTTAACTCTGTTGTTCTTAACTTTTTTGTTCTTAACTCTGTTTGTTATCTGCTTAACTCCTAATACTAATTTTCAAATTTTGATTATATTAGAAGATAAGGGATAAGGGATAAAGGATAAGGGATAAAGGATAAAGGATAAAGGGTAAGGGATAAAGGATAAGGGATAAAGGATAAAGGATAAGAGATAAGGGATAAGGGATAAGGGATAAGGGATAAGACTATAAATATTTCACTATCCATATTCCTCTTATCATATATATTTAGTTAAATTTGAAAAGTTTAAAATTATTTATATTAACCATCAACATTATGAGTATTTCAATTCAAAATGCTGAAAAAATGTTCTCAGAAGATATTGTATTAAACCATTTCATTAATTTATGTATTCAAAAAGGCTTCATTAATAAAAAATTCAAATATAAAATCCTTAAAGACATTAATAAAAAGACCGATTCACAAAAACAAAGACCAAAGAATTCATCACAAAGACATTTAATTGTAAAAGATGATTGTGAATATGAAGTAAATATACCAATTATACCCGATTATTCGATCATAAATATTGATGGAATTGATTATTATCAAAACATAAAATCAGGGATGATTATTGATACAAAAGATTTTGGAGAATTAGGAACATGGAATCAAGGGGAAGAAGCAATTGATTTTATTAGCGAAGACCATAGAAACTTTCATTCCCTTAAACTATAATAAAAGTTGATTTAACAAAATTTGAATAATTAAAAAAATAAATTTTAACTTTTTTATCGTCTAAATGGAATCTACTTATATCATAGAAACTCAAGAACCGAAACATATTACTAATGCAAAAGAATACCTAAATAAAGCAGAAGAAACAAATTGCCTTGGTGTTGAACTCTCAAAATATAGAAAGGCCCTCAATACACTTCTAACTGAAAACAAATGCCTTGAACAAAATGAAAGACTTATTTCTGATGAAATGGAACAAATTGAATATATCATCGATAGTCTATATCCTCCAAAACCCCTATGGATTGAAGGTTATGAAATAAATAATACAAACACAAACAAAAATAAATGGTGCGATAATCTAGACAATGATCCACAGTTCCTAGAACTATATGACTTTGATAACGATATTAATTACTTCCACACAAATGAACTTATTCACCAACTCCTTAAAAAACCCCATGAATATAGAGATAAGTTTGAAAATTCTACAGAATACCTTAATCAATACGATCAAATGCTATTGAATAATATTCAAATTACTACCATAGGAGAAAATTATTGTACAGGTGACCATGAAATATGGGGAAAAATATATATCCCGAAAGAAGTAGCCACTAAATTAGGTATCTATGAAGGAAATACAGACAACTTTTCGTCTATTGTCAAATATACAAATAATAATATTCCATGGAGAATACCCGATTCTAAAGAAGTAAATATTGTATTTGCTGGAAATTATATGGATAAAGTAAATAATAAAAAAATTGTAAACCACGAAGATCTAGAAGATTTGATTATGAAAAGTAATCAACTATACTGTAATACGAATAAGTTCTGTACTTTTTCAAATAAATAATAACTATATTATCATTATAATGAACAATAATACCAATATCAAAATTTGATAATTTTTTTTAAGATAAAAATAAACAAAGAATAACAATTTCCATGTCACTCATTTCATTAGCAGAAAAAACATTTGATATACGATCATGTCAATCTTTATTTGAAAACCTTTACATTAAAGGTCATCTTAAAGAAAATTCTTTAGAAAAAATTTATGCCGATCCATCATTTAAAGAACTCCAAAAGATTAAAACAAAGGAAGAAAATAATTATGATGAACATAAATGTGATGCTCGAGAATGGTCCATAGAAAGTATTAATAATATCGATTATGTCCTTGATAATGTTCAATGTCAAAGGGAAAAAATGAATGGTTCATGTTTTTGCAAATTCCATCATAAAAAAAATGAAACAATGCCAAATGGTTGGTGGCTAGGAAAAATAAATGAAAAACGCCCAGAACCACTATATCACCCAGGTTCCAAAAATCACGAAACAGGTAAATATGAAAATCCAATACAACATCAATGGAAATATGAAATATCAAAACCTATAGAAAACATTGAAGATACAAATGATAAAGAAACCGATGTTGAAGTAAAACCAAAAAAAAGAAGGGGTAGACCCCCGGGCTCGAAAAATAAGAAAAATAAGAAAAATAAGAAAACGAAAACCGATCCTAAAAAAAATAAAGAACAAATAATTACAGTAAAAGAAGATTCAGAATCCGAACCAAAACCTAAACAAACATTTGTATTTGATTATGAAGAAGAAACTGATTCAGTAAAATATGAAGTAGATGGGTTTGCTTACAGTATAAATCAAGAAGGGGATGTAATTAATCCACATACATATGAATATATGGGTCAGTCAGATGGAAATGGAGGTATTAACTTTATTGATGATGATGCACTGGAAAAACACAAAAATAATGTTGAAAATATATAATCATTTCAATATTCCCTTAACAAGTAATTTAAGTTGAAATATAGTCAATTTTTTATCCATGAAAATACTATAAAAAAAAGTTTATTCTTTATCTACCTACACAAACTAATCTAGAACACTAATCCACAGACACAGGCGCCGATGGCACCACAGGTACCACAACATCCCCCTCATAAACTACTTCAGCATATACAATATCTTCTCTAGGATATTGATCTACCTTGTAGGTTTCCTTTCTTCCAGTTTCTCGATCGATGTAATAGAAACAACTGTCTTTCTTAGACCAGTAAACATGGTATTTTGGATTATCTTCCTTTCTCTCAGATAAATCATCTTTAATAATTTCTTCGTAAAAGTAATCATACTCGGTTTTCCTCCGATGTTCTTCACTTGTCATATTAATATAGTCATTCACATGAAGTATGTTGTTCCTATAGAGACTTGTGATAATGTCCTCATAAAATAATGATGCTATGAGAATAACTATGATGGAAGAACCAATCATCAACATCTCTTTCATCTCTTCAAAATGAATGGCTCTTGCTGCCAAAATAGCAAGGTGCTCTTCCTTAGTACGTGCGCGAAAGAACATTGTAATTTCTTTTTTATGAATGTTGTTTATAACTCACTATAAACCACTTTCAAATTTTGTTCGATAAGTAATAAGATAAAAAAAAAAGTCCACCTCCTTTTCTTTTTTTTTGTCTTTTGTCTTTTGTCTTTTGTCTTTTGTCCGCCTTAACCTTTACCAGTCGCCATTCCACGGATCCTCATCATCGCCAAGTTCAGTTTCCCGAGTTCCTCCCGAAGGCTGTCGGAGATCATCCACAACCTCCTTGACAAGGTCAGACACAATGTCCCAACTCTTGTCACGATCTCCCGTGTAGATAGAGACTGTGATGAGAACCATCTCGTCGGATTCGTCGGAGTTTTCGGTTTCAAGGACTCCGAACCGGAGATTCTTCATGGA
>MDTC01248749.1_pt1 | contig 18643 bp, 11 predicted proteins | sample 811181 | NCBI WGS metagenome assembly MDTC01 (sample SAMN05326644, study PRJNA326480) | marine metagenome | isolation source: seawater | place: Pacific Ocean: North | collected 2011
AAAAGGAAATCTATAACTTTACTTCAAAGTGTATAAATGAAATCTCGTTTTCTATTCTTAATCATTTCATGCATTCAAATAAATTTTGTTGTATCACAATCAATAAAAGAAAATTTATCCATTGATAGTATTGAGATTAAGCCAAGCATTGAAAAATATTTAAAAATAAGTATTGAAAGCGATTCTACATATGTTGATACTAGCTTAACAATAAAGAAGCATTATAAATTTAATTTTTTGAGAAAAGATGATTTGGAACTTTTAAAATTTTCTAACATTGGTCAAACATACAATGAAATGACCCATGATTTTGATCGACTTTCATTTTTGCCAGTGAAAAGTTTTTCATCAAAAAAGCATGCATATATGAGCCCAAAAAAATTAAAATATTATAATGTACCAACACCTTTCACTGAGTTATTGTTTAAGACAGTAATGAAACAAGGTCAATATACTAATGCTCTTTTTACTTCGAATATTTCAGAAAATTTAAATTTTTCAATTGCATTTAAAGGAATGAGATCTTTGGGTAACTTTCAAAATATATTATCGGGATCTAAGCAATTTAGTTACACAACTAAATATAACTCAAAGAGAAAAAGATATTTTCTAAAAATTAATTTTGTAAGTCAAAATTTTGAGAATCAAGAAAATGGAGGACTTACATCAGAGTCAATATCAAATTTTGAATCAAAAGATCCACTATTTAACGAAAGGTCAAAGCTTTCAGTTAAGTTCGAAAATGCAACTAACAACTTTATAAGTAAAAGATATTTTATCTCACAAGAATTTATTTTAAATAAAAAAAATAAATCAAATCAAAAAAATACTTTTTCGGTTGGGCATGATCTTGAGTATGAAACTTTAACTAATTTTTTTGAACAAGTTTCACCTTCAGTATTTTACGGTTCAGCAAATCCAGGTTTGAGTGCTATTGATGACAAAACCAAAATAAAAACAACATCTAATAAATTTTACACAACTTTAAATTCTGATTTTCTTGGAGAAGTAAAAGTCACTTATTTAAATTATAATTATAAATATAATACTAATGTATTTTCAACAGAAATTAACCAAATTAATGAAAATGAAAATGCAATTTCTTTAAGATTTAATAAATTTTTTCTTGGAAATCAATTTAATTTTAACATTACCAAAACTCTTTTTGGAGATAGATTAGGTGAGTTATTGGATATTATCGTTTTGTCTAAAAAAGAGTCAAAATTTAAGTATGAAATCGGTTTAAATATTTCCAGTAGACATCCAGGTTTGTACTATGAACTTTATAAAAGTAATTACACCCTTTTGAATTGGGATAAAAAAATTAAACGACAAAACATTAGAGATATATATTTAAAATTGGGATCTAGTAAAATGGGAAATCTTAGATTAGATTTAAGGACAATTCAAAATTATGTATACTTCTCTTTAAATAAACAAAATATTAATTCAAATAATGACAATTTGGTTCCTATGGTTAACCAATTGGATAGTAAAATTCAATATTTGAAAATTAAATATAACAGAGAGTTTAAATTTGGAAAATTTGCACTTGATAATTCATTAATTTATCAACAGGTTAATCAGAGTGGAGATTATTTAAATTTACCTGAGCTATTGACAAGAAATACTTTTTATTATTCCGATTTAATATTAAAAGGAGCAATGTTTTTTCAAACAGGATTAGTTTTTAAATATTTTTCAAAGTTTTATGCAAATGAATACAATCCTGCTTTAAGCTCGTTTCATATTCAAAATCAAAAAAAAATTGGAGGATTTCCAATAATGGAGGTTTTTGCTAATGCGAAAATTAAACAAACTAGATTGTTCATAAAAGCAGAACATTTTAATTCAACAATAACTGGAAATAATTTTTATTCATCCCCCTCATATCCTTATAGAGATTTTATAATAAGGTTTGGATTGATATGGAATTTTTTTAATTAGATGAATTTATCTAGCTAATGGTAGATCTCCTTTTTCTTTTGTTTCGAGTTTAGATGAACCCATCAAAAATTTATCTACCTCAACTGCTGCCTCTCTACCCTCAGAGATTGCCCAAACAATTAATGATTGTCCTCTTCTCATATCTCCGGCCGAAAAAATATTTTTGATACTTGTTTGATAATTTTTTGTTAATAGTTGTCCTTTATCATTGGTTTTAAGTCCAATCTGATTTACCAAACTTTTTTCATGGCCTGTAAAACCAAGTGCTAATAAAGCCATGTCACAAGGCCAAACCTTTTCGCTTCCCTCAATTTCTCTTAATTCTGCTTTTCCTTTCTTGTTATCAACCCATTCAACAGCAACAGTTTTTAAACTTTTTACATTTCCATTTTTGTCTCCAATAAATTCTTTAGTCAGAATACTCCACTCTCTGTGGATACCCTCCTCATGAGATGTAGTTGTTTTTAGCTTAAATGGCCAAAATGGCCAAGGATTTTCATCGCTTCTAACTGAGGAAGGTCTTGGCATTATTTCAAAGTTAGTAACAGATTTAGCACCTTGTCTATTTGATGTTCCAATACAATCTGAACCCGTATCACCTCCTCCTATAACTATCACGTTTTTACCTTTTGCATTTAGTCTCTCGTCGGTTTTTTTTATTCCGTCCACAACTTCATTTTGTAATTTTAAAAAGTCCATTGCCTGCTCGATACCTTTAAATTCGGAACCTTTTATTGGTAAATTTCTCTTAATTGTTGCTCCACTACACAATACTACAGAATCATATTTTTTTAAATTTTCTAAGGAGAAGTTTTTCCCAACTTCAGTGTTTGTTTTAAAAATAATTCCTTCTTCTTTTAGTAAATCAATTCTTCTATCAATAATTGATTTTTCTAATTTAAAATCAGGAATACCATATCTAAGTAAGCCACCAATTTTATTGTCTCTTTCAAAAACAATAACAGTATGACCCGCTTTGTTAAGTTGTTGGGCAGCAGCAAGCCCTGCAGGTCCAGAGCCAACAACTGCAATTTTTTTTCCAGTTCTTTTCTTTGGAATATTGGGTTTAATCCAACCTTCTTTAAAACCTCTCTCTACAATATACTTTTCTATCATTTCAATAGAAACAGGAGGATTTATAATACCTAAAACACAGGCAGCTTCGCATGGTGCTGGGCAAAGTCTTCCAGTAAATTCCGGAAAATTATTTGTTGAATGTAAAATATTTAAAGCTTTACGCCATTGATTATTATAAACAGCATCATTGAAATCAGGAATCAAGTTACCTAATGGACATCCACTGTGACAAAATGGAACACCACAATCCATACATCTTGCACCTTGGTCTTGTAGTTTTTTTTCTGAGGGTTTTAAAGTGAACTCTTTGTAATTCCTAGTTCTTTCCAGGACCGAAACATATTTTTCATCAGCTCTTTTATATTCAATAAATCCTTTTAATTTTCCCATTTATAAGATTATCTCAGATATTTTTTCTTTTGCCATTTTTTCTAACGCTATTTTGTATTCCGTAGGCATTATTTTTATAAAATTACTATTGTGAAGTTTCCAATTTAATAATATGTCTTTTGCAATTTCACTGGCGGTGTAACTGAAATGGTTTTCAACAAGTTTTTTTATAATATCTAGATCTTGATCAATTGGTGTTTCAAATTCAACCATTTCCATATTAAAATCTTTTTCATCAAATTTATCTGTTTTGTATATATAAGCAATTCCTCCGCTCATGCCGGCCGCAAAATTTCTTCCAACTGAACCTAGGATTAGAACAATTCCTCCTGTCATATACTCACAACCATGATCACCGACACCCTCAACAACGGCTGTAGCACCTGAATTTCTGACACAAAATCTTTCTCCAGCAATTCCATTAATGTACGCCTCTCCAGCAGTCGCTCCGTAAAGTGCAACATTCCCAGTAATAATGTTTTTATGAGAAATTAGGCTTGATTTTTTTGGAATTTTAACTGTAATTTTTGCCCCTGAAAGACCTTTGCCAAAATAGTCATTTGTATTTCCTTCAACCTGCATTGTTAATCCTTTAGCACTGAATGCTCCAAAGCTTTGACCAGCAGCTCCTTTAAAATTTAGTTTCAATGTATCCTCAGGTAAACCGTCGGCCCCCCAAATTTTAGAAATTTCATTACTTAGAATTGCACCAACTGAACGATCAGTATTTTTAATTTTATAATCTAAACTCATCCTAACTTTCTTGTCTATCGCTAATTTAGCTTCATTAAATATTTTAAAATCTATTACTTTTTCAAGATTATGGTCTTGCTTTACGATATTTCTTAGTGGAAAGCTTTTTGGAACATCAGGTTTGTATAAAATTGACGACAAATCAATTCCTTTTGTTTTATAATTCTTAATTGCGTCAACCATATCAATTTTTTGACTTTGACCAACCATTTCATCCATTGTTCTAAATCCTAGCTTAGCCATGATCTCTCTAATTTCTTGAGCGACGAAATACATATAATTAATAACGTGTTCAGGTTTTCCCTTGAAGTTCTTACGAAGTTCAGGGTCTTGAGTTGCGATGCCAACTGGACAAGTATTTAAGTGACACGCACGCATCATTATGCAGCCTGAGGCAACTAAAGGGGCTGTTGAGAAGCCAAATTCTTCAGCACCTAGTAGACATGCAATTGCTACATCTCTTCCTGTTTTTAATTGACCATCGCATTCAATAACTACCCTTCCTCTTAATTCATTTAGAACTAAAGTTTGTTGGGCCTCAGCTATTCCAAGTTCCCATGGTAAACCTGCATGTCTTAATGATGTTAATGGTGATGCTCCTGTTCCTCCGTCGAAACCTGAAATTAAAATTACGTCTGCTTTTGCTTTTGCAACACCTGCAGCAATAGTTCCAACTCCAGCTTCTGAGACAAGCTTAACATTTATTCTGGCTTGTCTGTTAGCATTTTTAAGGTCATAAATGAGCTGAGACAAATCTTCAATTGAATATATATCGTGGTGGGGTGGAGGAGAAATCAATCCAACGTATGGCGTTGAATTTCTCACTTTAGCAATTAATGGGTTTACTTTAGGTCCGGGAAGTTGTCCGCCTTCGCCCGGTTTTGCACCTTGTGCCATTTTGATTTGAATTTCTGTAGCATTTGTTAAATAATGAGAACTTACACCAAACCTACCTGAAGCAACTTGTTTAATAGAACTATTTTTCCATGATCCATTTTTACTTTTCTTGAATCTAGAGGGATCCTCACCACCTTCTCCCGAATTACTTTTACCTCCAATTTTGTTCATTGCAATTGCTAAATTTTCGTGAGCTTCTTTACTTATAGAGCCATAAGACATTGCACCTGTTTTAAACCTTTTAACAATTTCAGTCCATGGTTCAACTTCATCAATAGTAATTGGGTCATGATCTACAAATTTGAACATTCCACGAAGAGTCATTAGTTGTTGATTTTGTTTATTAATAAGGTCTGAATACATTTTATATGTTTCATAACTCTCCTCTCTTACTGATTGTTGCAATTTTGATATTGTAGAGGGATTTAACATGTGAGCTTCTCCATTTCTTCTCCATCTATATGTGCCACCAATATCAAGACTTATGAACGAATTTTTTTTCGAAAACGCATTCTTGTGTCTTTGGGAATGTTCTTTTTCAAGACTGTAAAGTCCAATACCTTGAATTCTAGAGGGTGTATTAGAAAAATATTTTTCAATAAAACTTTTTCTTAAACCTAAAGCTTCAAATATTTGTGAGCTTCTGTAGGAGTGCAGAGTTGAAATCCCAATTTTATTCATGACTTTTAAAATTCCTTTTGCAATAGCTTTATTATAGTTTTCTATGCAAGATTTTAAAGTCTGATCACTGAATGCACCACTTTTGTGATGATGCTCAATTATTTCATTTACAAGATAGGGGTTGATTGCACTTGCGCCATACCCAAATAACATTGAGAAATGGTGAGGTTCTCTAGGTTCAGAAGACTCAATTACAATTCCAAATTTTGATCTTTTCTTAAGCTTCATTAACTGGTGATGAATATTGGAACAAGCCAACAGTATAGGAATAGCTGCATATTTTTTATTTACACCCCTGTCACTTATGATTATAATATTAAAACCTTCGTCAACTTTTTTGCTGACTTTATTCACCATAGTTTCAAGAGCTTTTTCTATTCCATTGTGTCCTTCTTTTAATTTGTACAAGGCACTAACTGAAAAAGTTTTAAAATCTTTATGATTAATAAATTTAATTTTATCTAAATCTTCGTTGGATATTATTGGGTTTTGTATTTTTAATTTTTTTGCATGATTTGGGACTATGTCATAAAAATTAAAATCACTTCCAATTGCTAAACTAGTGTCAGTTATAATTTCTTCTCTTATACCATCAAGAGGAGGATTAGTAACTTGAGCAAATAGTTGTTTAAAATAATTGAATAATAATTGAGTTTTAGTAGAAAGTACAGCTAATGGTGTATCCGTTCCCATTGAACCAATAGATTCTTTTCCACTTCTACACATAGGCAAAATTATAGTTTTTAAATCTTCTTCAGTGTAACCAAAAATTCTAAGACGAGTTTCAAAATCTAACTTCTCCAACTGAGTTTTATTTCCTGTGTAAGGAATTTGGTTGAGCGGAAGCATATTTTTATCGAGCCATTTTCTGTAAGGATATTTTGTAACAATTTCGGTTTTAATTTCCTCGTCTTTAATAATTCTGCCCTTATTCATATCAACAAGAAACATTTTTCCAGGTTCTAATCTTCCATGCATCTTTACATTTTCTGGTTTAATATCTACAACTCCAGTTTCAGATGACATAATAACATAATCGTCCTTGGTAACAGTGTATCTGGATGGACGTAAACCATTCCTATCTAGCAAAGCACCTATGTAGTTTCCATCTGTGAAAGGAATAGAAGCTGGACCATCCCATGGTTCCATTACGCATGAATTGAATTCATAGAATGCTTTTTTGTCATCAGACATAGATTTATGTTTTTCCCATGCTTCTGGAACCATCATCATCATAACTTCAGGAAGAGACCTGCCAGTTGTTAAAAGCAATTCAACGACCATATCCATTTGAGCTGAGTCTGATTTTCCATCTAATATTGTTGGGAAAGTTTTTTGTAAATCATCCCCAATAAATTTTGAACTTATCAATTCTTCTCTCGCTTTCATTCTAGTAACATTTCCTCTTCTAGTGTTGATTTCACCATTGTGGCACATGTATCTAAACGGTTGGGCAAGGTCCCAAGTAGGAAAAGTATTAGTTGAAAACCTTTGATGAACAAGAGCTAATTTTGTAACCAAATTAGGATTAGATAAATCCAAATAAAAACGATCAATATCTTCAGGAATTAAGAGCCCTTTGTATATAAGTGTACGATTGTGTAAGCTTGAAAAATAAAAATAATTTCTCTGTGAAAGGGATGTTTTATAGATTTCATTTTCGGCAAGTTTTCTAGCTACAAAAAGTTTTGTATTAAATTGTAAGTCTGTTAATTTTAAATTTCCGTGCCCAATAAACACTTGTTTAATTGTGGGCTGGGTTTTGGCAACTACAGTTCCAACAACTTTGGAATTAATAGGAACATTTCTCCAACCTAAAATTTTTAAACCTTGGTTATTAATATGATTTTCAAATATTCCAATACAAAAATTTGACTGATTGACTTTTTGTGGTAAAAATAACATACCCACAGCATAGTATTGTGGATTGGGTAACTCAAATTCACATTCTTTTCTAAAAAATTGATCAGGAATTTCAATGAGTATACCAGCACCATCACCAGTTTTTCCATCAGAACTTACAGCTCCTCTATGCTCCAAACAAGTTAAGATATTGAGAGCCTTGTGTATGATATCATTTGTCTTTTTACCTTTCAGGCTACAAATGAAACCAGCTCCGCAGTTATCATGCTCAAATTCGGGAGAATATAATCCTTGTTTTTTTGGTAACATATTTTTAATTGGGATGCGTAAAAGTAAAAAAACCTAAAGCTGGATAAAAAAAAATAGAGGTTTAATGCCAAACAAATATGAACTTGATAAAATTTTACCATTATATTGTATAAATGACATTATATCATTATGTTTTTTAAAAAAATAATAATAAACTGATTTTTAAACTCCTACATTTTTTAATAAATTTACGTCCTTTAAAAATATTACTATGGAAATTGCTATTATATCAATATTCGTGCTTGGTTACCTTTTAATTACTGTTGAACATTATATCAAAATCGATAAATTAATTCCAGCATTGGCAATGATGGCCATCATGTGGGCAGTTGTTTCTTTGGGGCATCTTCCTGTGTTCGATATAAATACAGAGCTTCTTCAGCTAGTTCCGACACATATTGATGAAGCCTTATTGCACCATTTGGGAAAAACCGCTGAAATTTTAGTTTTTCTGTTGGGTGCAATGACAATAGTTGAAATTATTGATTTTTTCAGAGGATTCCTGGGAATTAAAAGATTGGTAAAGACCAGAAGTAAAGTAAAGCTTTTATGGATTTTCGGATTTTTAGCATTTTTTCTATCAGCTATAATTGATAACCTTACAGCTACAATAGTTTTAATAACATTACTTCAAAAAATTGTTGAAGATAAAAAACTAAAATTGTGGTACTCGGGACTAATTATTATCGCAGCAAATGCTGGTGGAGCTTGGTCTCCAATTGGGGATATTACTACCACTATGCTTTGGATTGCTGACAAGGTTAGTGTTTTAGATCTTATTAAATATTTAATTATACCATCGCTGGTTTGTATGGTTGTTCCATTTTTAATTGCATCTAGGTTTAGTGTTTTTAAAGGAGAATTTGACATGCCAGAAAGAGTTAAAGACATGGAAGAAAATAAATATGGAACCAAAATGTTATTTATTGGTCTAGGTTCAATTATTTTTGTTCCAATTTTTAAGGTTGTAACCCATCTTCCGCCCTATGTCGGTATGATGTTGTCATTGGCTTTTGTTGCAACTATTGCAGAAATCTACAGCAACAAAAAATTTAGTATTTCAAAATTGGATGATGATCATGAAGAAGAATCCGATCATAGTCCTGTTCATGCATCCTTGACTAAAATTGAGCTACCTAGTATTTTATTCTTTTTGGGGATTTTAATGGCTGTTGGAGCACTAGAGTCTTTGGGGGTTCTTTTTAATTTTGCAGATCTTATAAATGAAACAATTCCTAATTCTGATGTGGTGATAGTATTACTTGGGCACTTATCTGCACTAATTGATAATGTCCCCTTGGTTGCAGCGTCAATAGGTATGTTCCCCAATCCAATCGATGACCCTTTATGGCATGGAATTGCATTCTCTGCTGGAACAGGTGGTAGTATGTTGATTATTGGTTCTGCAGCAGGTGTGGTAGCAATGGGTATGCAAAAAATTGATTTTTTCTGGTACATCAGAAAAATTACATTTTTAGCATTAATAGGTTTTTGGGCTGGATATGGAACATTTATGATTATTAGAGATTTTCTTGTTTAATAATAAATGAATTTCCAAGAAACTGTTGATTGGCTTTACACTCAACTGCCAGTATATCAAAGGGATGGGTTCTTTAAGTACAAGATTGACCTAAGCTCAATTAAAAGTTTTTGTAATTATCTTAATAATCCTCAAAATTCATTTGAATCAATTCATGTTGCAGGTACAAACGGTAAAGGTTCATCCTCGCACATGTTGGCCTCAATTTTTCAGGAAGCTAACTTAAATGTTGGACTATATACTTCTCCACATTTAATAGACTTTAGAGAAAGAATAAGATTAAATGGTGAAAAAATAAAAAAAAAAGATGTAACATCTTTTGTTGAAAATCACAAAATATTTATTGAGGAGAATAATATTTCATTTTTTGAAATCACTGTTGCGATGGCATTTGATTATTTTTCAAAATCAAATGTTGATATAGCAATTATTGAGACCGGTCTTGGGGGACGCTTAGATGCAACTAACATAATAAACCCTATTTTAAGTTTAATTACTAATGTTGGATTAGATCATGAAAAGTATTTAGGAGACACTATCAAAAAAATTGCTAAAGAAAAAGCAGGTATTATAAAAAAAAGTGGACCAGTTGTAATAAGCGAATATCAACCAGCAATTAAAGATATTTTTATTGAAAAAGCAGAAAGTCTTGACACGAAAATATATTTTGTAAAGTCTTTAAAAAATAATTTTAATACCGACTTAAAAGGGTCTTTTCAAAAAAACAATGTAGCAGGAGTTGTTAAGTCAATCTCAATTTTAAATAATTTCAAAATAAAAAAAAATAATATTCAAAAAGGATTAATGAATGTTGTAAAAAATACTGAACTAAAGGGAAGATGGGAGGTTTTTTCAAAATCCCCATTAACAATTTGCGATACGGGACATAATTTAGACGCATTTAAGGAAATTAAAAAATCCATTAGTAATATACATTTCAAAAAATTAAGAATTGTGATTGGTTTTGTGGAGGAAAAAAACTTTAAACAAATCTTAGACCTTTTACCTAAAGATGCTGTTTACTACTTTTGTCAACCTGACATAAAAAGAGCATTAAGTGTAGAAAAAGTATTTGAATACTCAAAAAAAATTAGTTTAAGTGGATATCGTTTTAACAGTGTTAAAAATGCATATACGGAATCTGTTAAAAATGCGGATAAAAAAGATTTGATTTTTGTTGGGGGCAGCAACTTCGTTATTTCAGATTTATTTAAATAAATGTATCTATATTTGACCTCTATTATTATTTAAAAATGAAAAATTTAATTATTGTAGGTCACCCTGATATAAATTCATTTTGTTACAGTGGAATTTATAATACAATACAAGATGAATTAAGTAAAAATGATGAAGATATTGTGACAATTGATTTATATAGAGATAGTTTTACCAGGCCTAGAAATAGTTTAATTAAAAAATACCAGGAATTAGTAACCTGGTGTGAAAGAATTTATTTTGTATCTCCAGTTTGGTGGTTCAGATTGACGCCCAGGATGGAAATTTTTTTTGATGAGGTATTCACTCAAGGTTTTGCTTATAAGTTTGTTAATATTACAAAATTGTATGCATACCCAAAACCTTTTCTGAAAGACAAAAAAGTAAGAACTTATGTTACACACGGAGCTCCCGCATTGCCAGTAATTACATTATATCTCAATTCTGTAAAACTTAGATTGGTTATGGGGGTATATACTTTCGTTTTTGGTTGGAGATTTTCATTATTTTCCAAGACAAGACAGTTTTGGTCTGTTCCCTTTGTATCGGATTCAAAAAGAAAAAAATATTTAGACTCTGTTAGAAAGGATGTTAAAAGAGACATTCGAGTTGATTAGTTGATTTTAAATAATTTAATATGCTTAAAATAGCTTTTAATAAGGTTTATAATCATCCTTTAGAAAATAATCATAGGTTTCCGATGAGGAAATATGATCTCATTCCAAGCAAACTTTTAGATGAGAATATTTGCAAAAAAAATAATTTTTTTGACCCTGGTGATATTGAAGAACAAAATGTACTGCTTACTCATGATAAAAAGTATTATGAAGATTTATTGAATTTAGATATAGAAAAAAAGGATTCCAGGTCAATAGGTTTTCCCTTAAATAAAGAATTAATATATCGTGAAAAAAAAATAGCTCAAGGAACAATTGAGTGTTCATTATTTTCAATTGAATATGGTGTTTCATTAAATATTGCTGGTGGAACTCATCATGCATTTAAAGCTAAACCAGGAGCATTTTGCATGTTAAATGATCAAGCTATTGCTGCAAATTTTTTGTTAAAAAAAAAATTGGTTGAAAGAATAATGATTGTTGATTTGGATGTTCATCAGGGTGATGGAACTGCTTCAATTTTTAGCAATGAAAGTAGAGTATTCACTCTTTCTTTTCATGGCAAAAAAAATTATCCTTTTAAAAAACAAATTAGTGATTTTGACTGTGAGTTTGATGACGGCACTAATGATACATTATATTTAAATAAATTAAAAAATGTTTTACCTGATTTAATTAAAAGATTTTCTCCTCAGTTTGTTTTCTACTTAGCCGGTGTAGATGTTTTAGAAAATGATAAACTGGGTAGATTATCCCTATCAATGAAAGGATGTAAAGAAAGAGATGCGTTTGTTATGAATTGCTGTAAGAAAAATGGTATTCCCTTACAAATCAGCATGGGTGGAGGGTATTCATCAAATATTGATGATATTGTTCAAGCTCATTGCAATACATTCCATCTAGCCAAAGAAATTTTTTTCCCAAATTAAATCTCAAATTATTTTTATATTTTAATATTTTAAAATTCAGTTAATGAAAAATACATTTTTAGTTGCATTACTTCTTGCACATTTATTCTCTTTCACTCAGGAATATTTCCCCACAAATATCGATATTAAGTCTAGTAATAATCCATATACAGCTCTAATTAATGCTACTGTTGTGATTTCACCTGGAAATAAAATAGAAAATGCATCCATATTGTTCAGGGATGGTAAAATAGTTGATGTTGGTCAAGAAATTACTTTTCCTCCGAACACAGTTAAGTATGATAAATCTGGTTTGTTTATATATCCTTCATTTATAGACCCTGTAAATTCTTTTGGCACATCGAATCCAAAGTCCACATCAACATCAAGAAGTGCACAATATAAAGCATCAAGGCAAGGTTACTATTGGAATGACCACATTTTAAGTGATTACAATACAATTTCTGATTTTAATTATGATGAAAAAAAATCTAAAATGCTGAGAGAATTTGGTTTTGGTGTAGTCAATGTTCATAGACAAGATGGAGTTCACAGAGGAACCGGTGCTACAATTGCACTTGATGATATGTCAAATAATGCATTTAGAGTATTGAACTCTAAATCTACTGAGGGATTGTCTTTTAATCGAAGTGCACAATATCGCCAAGCTTATCCGAGCTCCATAATGGGTGCTATGGCTTTAATTAGACAATTTTATCATGACTTAGAATGGTATAAAACAGGAGAGAGCAAAACAAAAGATTTATCGCTAGAAGCTGCCATACAAAATTACAAACTACCAAAAATATTCAATACTGGAAATAAACTAAATGTTATTAGAGCATTGAAGCTTTCAGACGAGTTAGGTTTTAAAAGTATTGTCATGGGTTCTGGAAATGAATTTGAAAATATAAATGATTTAAAAAAATATAAAAATACTTTAGTTATTCCAATTAATTTTCCAAAACCATTTGACTTAACAGATGTGAATATTGTTGAAAAATTAACCCTACAACAGCTCAGAAGATGGAACCAAGCTCCATCAAATTTATCGGAATTGTCTAAAAATAATTTCAACTTTATAATTTCCCCTACAGATATTAAAACATCAAAAGAATTTTTTGGAAATATTAGAAAATCCATAATGTATGGATTAGACAAGGAAAAGGCACTTTCAGCGCTAACTACAATTCCAGCTAAAGCTCTAAATATGGATGATAAAATTGGTTCAATTAAAAAAGGTAATTATGCAAATTTACTAGTTTGTTCCGGACCCATTTTTGAAAGTGGAACTATATTATTTGAAAACTGGGTATTAGGAAACAAACATATTGTTAATGATGTTTTACAAAAATCAATTGATGGGAATTATTCTTTCGATCATAAAGGTTCAAAATATAAGCTTGAAATAAAAAATAGTCAAAATAAAATTTCTGCTAAACTAGCCAAAGACAGTTTAAACTTCAAATTAAAAACAAACCTTAAAAATGGTTGGTTAAATATTTCTATTGTAGATAAAGAAAATGAATCTTTTGGTTTTATTTCTTCTAAAATCAATTCGTCTAAGTTGGAATTAATTTCTTTTAAAGATTTTGATGGCTTGAGAAAAAATATTGCAATTAAAAAAGATGAAAAGAAAGAAAAGAATATCAAATCAGAAAAAAATAGTTCAAATTATCAGTTGATGCCTGTATCCTACCCAAACAAAGCGTATGGATTTAGCAAGAAACCTACAATGAAAAATGTGTTATTTAAAAACGCAACAGTTTGGACAGGTGAGTCTCAGGGAGTTTTAAAAAATTATGATGTTTTGGTTCAAAATGGTAAAATCAGTTCAATTGGTAAAAATTTAGATGGATCTGGTTCTATTGAAATTGACGCTTCTGGTAAACATTTAACAGCAGGTATAATAGACGAACACTCACATATTGCAGCTTCTAGTATTAACGAGGGTGGGCATAATTCATCTGCTGAGGTTTCTATTCAGGATGTGGTTAATCATGAGGATATAAATATCTATAGAAATTTAAGTGGAGGAGTTACAACTATTCAAATACTACATGGATCCGCAAATCCAATTGGAGGACAATCAGCAATAATTAAATTAAAATGGGGTGAGAATAATAAAGATATGTTACTTGAAAATGCCCCAAAATTTATAAAGTTTGCTTTGGGAGAAAATGTTAAACAATCCAACTGGGGAAGTTACTCAAGATATCCCCAAACTAGAATGGGTGTTGAACAGGTATTTGTTGACCACTTCCAAAGAGCTAGAGAGTATGACATTAGCTGGAAAAAATATAATAGTTTATCAAAGAGAGAAAAAAATAAAACGACAGCACCTAGATTTGACATTGAGATGAAAACATTGGCAGAAATTTTAAATAGTGAAAGATTTATTTCATGCCATTCTTATGTCCAAAGTGAAATTAATATGTTGATGAAAGTAGCAGAAAAATTTGACTTCAGAATAAATACATTTACTCATATTCTTGAAGGTTATAAAGTCGCAAATAAAATGAAAAATCATGGAGTTGGCGGATCAACTTTTTCCGATTGGTGGGCTTATAAATTTGAGGTCAATGATGCTATTCCGTACAACGGACCTATTATGACACAAGCGGGTGTTACTGTAGCTTATAATTCAGACGATGCTGAAATGTCCAGAAGATTAAATCAAGAAGCAGCCAAGGCAGTAAAGTATGGAAATATGAGTGAAGAAGAGGCTTGGAAATATGTAACAATTAATCCGGCAAAACTTTTAAGAATTGATGATAAAGTTGGCAGTATAAAAAAAGGAAAACATGCAGATTTAGTTTTATGGAATAATAATCCTCTTTCCATATATGCCAATGTAGAAAAAACAATGATTGAAGGAGTTTTTTATTATGAAAAAGAAAATGCAGATGCACAAATTGAACAAATTAAAGAGGAAAAAAATATTTTAATTTCCATGATGATAGAGGCCAGCAAAAAAGGGGAAGAAACCGTAAAACCAGAAATTATAGAAAAGCGAATTTTAACGTGTGAAACTTTAGATTGATATTATGAATAAACTTATTACATACCTAACATTATTATTTACTTTAACTTTTTGGTCTCAACAGCAAACACCTGGAATTGATCAAAATGAAAGTGTTTTACTCTATAATTCTAAAATAATCACAGGTACTGGAAAGGTTATAGAAAATGGATTTTTTGGCTTTAGTGAAGGAAAAGTAGATTACTTAGGCACAACTAAACCTAGTATTAAATATAGTTTGGAAATAGATTTAGATGGAAAACATATTTATCCTGGATTTATTGCTTTAAATTCAACGCTTGGTTTAGTGGAAGTTGATGCTGTTAGAGCAAGCGACGATGAAAGTGAAATAGGTGCCTACAATCCTAATATTAGGTCTATTATAGCTTACAATGCTGAATCAAAAATTATTGAAACCATGAGAATGAGTGGGGTGTTAATTGGCCAAATAACGCCAAGAGGGGGAATTGTTAGTGGAAGTTCCTCGGTTGTACATTTTGATGCTTGGAATTGGGAGGATGCGACAATTAAATATGATGAGGGTATTCATGTAAACTGGCCATCTTTATACACATACAGTGGAAGTCGTTGGTCATCGGGTACAAGAAGACTAAAAGCATCAGACAATTATACAAAGAGGGTGGATGAGCTAAAAGATATTTTTAGTAAAGCTAAATCTTATGTTATTGATAAAAATAATGAAGACTTAAAATTAAAATCAATGAAAGGTTTATTTGATAAAACCCAAACTTTGTATTTAAATGCTAACGAACAAAGACAAATAGTAGATGGAATAACATTTTTTAAATCACTTGGAGTTGAAAAAATTGTTATTGTTGGTGGTAATGAGGCAAACCTAATTACTGACTTGCTTAGAAAACACAATATAAGTGTCATTGCATCCCACCCACACAGATTACCATCTAGTGAAGATTCTGACTTGAAAGAAGCTTTTAAATTGGCAAATGGTCTTCAAAAAAATGGAATTAATTTTGGAATTAATGTTCGAGGAAGTATGGAAAGAATGAATACTAGAAATTTACCTTTTTATGCCGGAAGTTTTGTTGCTAATGGTTTAGATTACACATCGGCAATTAAAGCTTTGTCCATAAATGCTGCCAAAATTTTAGGAATTGATAATATGTATGGTAGTTTAGAAATCGGTAAGAGCGCTACTTTTTTTGTGAGCGAGGGTGATGCACTAGATATGCGAACTAATATTATATATCATGCATTTATTGATGGAAGAAAATTACAACTTGAAAATCATCAAACAAAGTTAAGAGATAAATATTTGGAGAAAGCTTCGCGAAACAATTAATATTGTTAAATAAAAATATTGAAAGAACTTTCAATTGTAATAGTTAATTACCGCACGTGGACCAGTCTAAATTTATGCCTTAAAAGTATAGATAAACAGAAAGATTTAGACTTAGATGTAATTGTGGTAGATAATGATTCGGGAGATAATGAGATAGCTTCTTTTGAAAGGAATTATAGCTGGGTAAAATGGATAAAAAACTCAAAAAATCATGGATTTGCAAAGGCTTGTAACATTGGTGCATCGATTACAAAATCAAAATGGATTTTATTTTTAAACCCGGATACCATTCTAGATATTAATACCCTTAAACCATTATTGAACTTTTGTAATAAAAATCAAGATTATAGGTTAATTGGTATTAATCAACTAAACGACAAAAACAAACCTGCCAATTCCTCCGGGCTATTTCTTAATTTATGGTCACTAACTGGGATTACAAGAGCTTTAATTAAATTATTAAAATTTTCAAAAAATAATGAAGTTACTTTTCCTGATTGGATTTCAGGATCTTTTGTTTTAGTTAGAAAAAAAGATTTCGATTTTTTAAAAGGATGGGATGAAGATTTTTGGATGTATTATGAAGATATGGACTTATGTAGGAGAGCAAAAAAATATGGATTTAAAACCACATTGTTAAATAACTGGAGTTATACTCATTCTCATGGTAAAGCATCGAGAAAGAATAATTCAACAAAAATAATTGCAAAGACAGAAGTTATTATCTCTTCTCACATATATATTGAAAAACACTCAAAAAAAGATGTTAAATATATTACTCACATAATATTAATTCTTTTACAATCTTTTGATCTCATATTGAAATCTTTATTTTCAAAAACTTACAGAGAAATACTTAAAAAATCCATCAAATTTTGGATTTTTGGATTATTAAAAAATTCATGGAAAAGTAATATGGTTACTCACTAAATTTGAAGTTTAGTATTTTAGTAAATGAATTTTACTTTAAAATTTTATGTATAAAATAAATTCAAACCCCATTTATAGATTATTTATCCCAAAATTTTTAAGGACATTTATTTGGAAAAATTATTTGAAGAAAAAAATTTTAAGTTCTTTTAAAAACTCTCAAGATAAAGAGATAATAGAGTTAATAAGTAGTATAAAAGAAAGGGGTTTACATATAATATCAAGTAAACTAAAAGGACATTATGATCAAGATAAAATAAATGTGAATTATGATCCCCAAAGAAAAATGAAGTATGTAAATTTTGATAATGAAAAAAAAATTTTTTTTAAAAAAAAATGGTCAAAAAAAAGAATTCAAAAAGCATTTAATCAATTACTTATTGAACAAGATGAAAATAGTCCACATAGATATTTGACAAAATCATTCGATGTTAATGAAAATACAATTGTTGCAGACATTGGATGTGCTGAAGCAAACTTCTCTTTAGATATCGTTGATAAAGTAAAGCATATTTATTTATTTGAAACTAATAATGTCTGGGACATGCCATTAAAATCAACATTTCAAAAATACAGTGAAAAAGTAACTATAGTTAACAAAAAATTTTCTAATGTTGATGATTCAAAGAGCATAAACGGTAGTAAATTTTTAAAAGACAAGGGTGTTAATTTTATTAAAATTGATGTTGATGGTCATGAGGAAGAAGTAATGACTAATCTGGAAAGCCTTATCCAGAAATCAAAAGAAATGAAAATAGCTTTATGTACCTATCATGCTCAGGAAGATTATGAAAAATATTCCAAGATTCTAAAATCATTTGGTTTTGAAGTTAGTCATTCTAATGGTTATATGATTTTTTACTGGGACAAAAATTTGGATTATCCTTATCTCAGAAGGGGAGTGCTTAGAGCAAAAAAATAATTTAATACAATAAATTAAGATTGTCATATTGTAGGTAAATACTATATTTGTCAAGCAATTTTAATAGTCAAAAGAGTTACTGTAATAACCGAAATCATGACCACATTCTAAAAGTTTGATATGAAAATTGCCATAAGTTACTGATTTTCAGTATTTCGGGCGCTTAGCTCAGTTGGTTCAGAGCACTTGGTTTACACCCAAGGGGTCGGGGGTTCGAATCCCTCAGCGCCCACATTTTTAACCTCAACTTT
>MDTC01065021.1_pt1 | contig 18631 bp, 12 predicted proteins | sample 811181 | NCBI WGS metagenome assembly MDTC01 (sample SAMN05326644, study PRJNA326480) | marine metagenome | isolation source: seawater | place: Pacific Ocean: North | collected 2011
CTTAGTACGCTTAACCAACCACTAATTAGCGTGGAAAGAAACCCGATCACTGCAGCAATCTTACAAACGCTTGTTTATCAATATCTAGAACAAAAACCTTGCAACTGGACAGTCATCCAGGACTGCAGCTTACACTGGCTCAGTCAAAAAAACAAACCGTCTGCGTCACACATTTACTTTGATCCATTTTTTAATAAAAGAAAATCCGCATTACCAAAAAACACCATGCAATGGACGCAAAAGTTTGGGCAACAAGACCCTGAGACAGATGATAATGCCTTATTTGCGCTTGCTCTTGCTCATGCGGAGGAACGAGTGATCGTTAAAAGAGATAGAAAAGCATGTTTTATCGCTGGGAAAAAGCCAAACCAAGGAAGCATTTTTCAAAAAACAAGTCGCTTTGACTGCTATAAAACCTCAAGTCAATCAAATGACAACACCCCCTCATACTGATCTAACAGTGGAAACACTTTCAGAAGAATATAGTAGAACTTCTCCAGATGCCGACTGAATGCGTAACGCACCATCGTCACTGATTCCCTTGACAACCCCTGTGCGACGTTCGTCTTTGAAATCAAAAGTTATCGCTTTACCATGCAATAAATGCTTTTCATTATATCGACGAACAAAAGACTCAAGCCCACCAGCGTCAAGCGCACGTTTAACACGACGGCAACACTGCATCAACATTAAAGTCAAGTCGGTCTTATCAATCATAAAGCGAGGGTTATTAACCAAAAATGCTGCACAAAGACCATCAAAATCCACAGATTGAAAATTAAAACCAACACCAACAATCACAACGACACGCTCACCAGAAAAAACAACATCAACAAGAATCCCCGATAATTTTAGCGCATTAAGCATGATATCGTTTGGCCATTTAACTTGTAATGCCACCCCTGGAAATAATAGCGCCAAAGTCTCTACAATGACGAGTGCTAAGCATGGTGAAAACAAACCTGCCAACGCATGCGTCGATACTGTAGTTTTATAAGTAAAGAGGATACTAGAGGCAAATCTTGATTGCCATCGATTAGATCGACGCCCCTTACCCAAAAGTTGGTGTTCCGTCAAACAAAACTCCAGATTTTGACAATGCTGACGGCGTAAACAATATGACTGAGTTGAATCGAGTAGCCAATAAGAAGAAAAACAATTAGCATTCAACGACATTATTTTCTCAATATACCTAGAGTCAGATAAAAACAACGGTCTTCTGAATTGAACGATCGCGTCTTTGCATGTAATACCGCACCTCAATTGCACCAACTCCTGTAGATACGAATGAACGCAACACATCGTAAGACCAACCTCAGCAGAAATGTCAGCCATACGCCATGTCAGCTTTTTTTGTGACAACTGTAATATCGACATAGCACCATGAGACCATTTTAATTGATTCATTTAACCATCCTAATCAACGATCACCTCATCTAAACCCAGCTTAAAAGATACTGATTTACATGCAATCAAAAATCTAGAACAACACGGAGACAGAGTGTAAACAAGGTAATTGACATTACTTATAATAAAGAATATGATCATAAGATATTAGTATAATGTTAGGGACACGCGATGGCAAATCATTACCCAGCCCATCAAAACTTAAAGAACATCTTCGAAATGCTAAAAACTAAAGCTGCAACGCTTTTAGACACCGTAGAAGAGTTAAAAAGTTTAGAGTCTAGCCACGATGGGGGCAAACAAGCGCTCATAGCTGGTATCCTAGCATTCCAAGAAAGTGTCAGTCAAGAAAAACTACAAAGCATCGAAATGGCCACATCAGATCAAGTGTATTTGTCAAGGGACAAAAGCTGCTCATCAGCCACAATTATACTACAAACACTCACAAGACTTGACAATGGCGACGCGCTAATCCAGCAGCTAACCCAACTTTTAGTTGACCCAAGCGAATCAACGCAGCTTGCCAACCTCATCAGCCAATATCTTTGCGCACACAAAGTACGGCCTATTTTTCAAATGATGTTAAAAGCCTTAGAAGATATAAAAAGTGCAACCAAAACTCTGCTCAATGATCTAAGTGACTCAGAAAAAGAAAAGCTGTGTACTCAAATCATCGAAACCTACCAACTAACATCCCTAATTATTTCGCTGCCACAATCACTCATAAATAGAGACAAACCTAACCTATCCGCTCCGCTTTATATCGCAGACAGCCAGCAAGATATTTCCGAAAAGATCAATCCGGTCTTAAAAAAGGTTTATACAGCGCTAATAAAACTACAGAGTGATCATAAAGTCGTTCATAAAGAATACTGGTTCATTGAACTGTTTTGTATTAGCCTTATGCCATACCAAAGTTCTGATGAACTGAGAGAGAAATCCGCATCCATCATAAATCTCATTCAATCATTTTGGGAAAAAAATGAAGCAGACAAAAAAATTAGGGAAATATCAGCCAGCAAAGAAGACTTAGCAACCATACAACAAATCCTTGCAAAAAGTATACCCCCAACTCAACCAGACCCAGGGCACCCGTTTCTTGGCGGGGATAGCCCGGTAATTGTTCCTGGAGAAGCGTTTATCTGCCCGAGAATGAGTCAACAGCTTCGCCTACTAACAACGTCCGATCCAAGAGATAGAATAATAGAAGTACGTGAACATACAAGGAAACTTGCACGCAAGCTCACTGAAATCTTGAACAATGAAAAAAAACAGTGTCATGAATACTACGAAAAAGTCAAAGAACAAGACCTAACAGTACATCACCAAACAATGATTAGGCAAGAAAGAGAGCAGGCTGCCCTTAGCGTCAATTACGAAGCTGCAATAAAAAAGATAAACGATGATTTAGAAAAAGATGTCATCGAAGAAATCAACACTCAAGATACAAATCTTCAATCAGGGTTAGCGGTGGAGCGCCGCCAAAGGCCATACATACGAATGAATATTCTAAATAACAAAAAATACGATATAAAGATAAAAGAAGCTCAAAAAACTTTTGACCAAAAAGCTGAAGAGATCAAAACATCCATACGTAATCAAAAAAGCGCTTACAAAAAAATTCAAGAGAGAACGCAAAAATGTCAGAAGAGAGATAACAACATTTTTGAAATACTATTAAGTGCCGTCTCTACAAATAGCTTAATACAAATTGAATCAGAGAATAAAGAAACGTATGAGGAAACTTTTGAGAAACTTCCGAGTGCAATAACCTCATTGACGCAGGACTGTGAAGCACCTAAATTAGCACAATTAGAAACCACACAGCCAACTCAAGTTAGCGATTGTCTTCTGGAAAAACACGCAATCAGCAACTGTAAAAAAATGAACCAAGCACTTTTCATCAGTGATGCATTAAATGAGTTGAAAGAAACGATAACTAAATATGTAGTTTCATCAGTAGATGCATTAGATGTGATCAGAAAAAGCTCGTGTAATCCTCTGTGGGAGGCGCTGTGCGCCCTGGTAGAATGGAACTTCAGTGCGACAAGATCAAGTGAGGCATTTAATCTACTTAAGACGATTTGCATAGCTCCCGTCATCGCAGAACATCGACCTGACAAAGATAGCTCATCTACCCCAGTTGAAGATTATCTAAAAATCTTTGCGGTCCTCATAATACGTCAGCATCATGACAAATCACGCGAATTAGAATCACTCAATAGTGCATATTCCAAATCGATCACAGTCGAAAAACTCAAAGAAAACTTAGAAAGCATGTTCACTGATATGAAAAAAAATGGTCAACAAAAAGAAATAGCGATCTGTGGCCACGCGAGTTGTTACCTCTATAATCATGCTCGAAATGCTATGAAAAGTGAAATCAAAAGACTGATTCCCCTGGCTACAGACCATATCGATATACCTTCCACAGAAGACATTAAACAAACAGCCAACCAAGTGGTATTTGGATCAATAACCCAAGCGGTACACGATAACGATACCGAAATAGAGATTTGCCAGAAATTTACAAATGCTCTAAATCAATACACAGAATCAGATACTTCAATCACCGCAATCCACAAATTCCCATTTGCCTCAAGGCTTATTATTCAAGCTGAAAATGCACAGTCTCATATTAATGAACTTAAAAACATTGAATCCTACGACGAAATACTCGAAAGTCTCGAGAGGCAAGAAAAAGAAATAAAACTCTCGGCAGTCAAAAGCACACATAATCATTATCCTGAATATCAGTCTATGCTGAAGCACTATCATGGCGATATGACTTTCTTCCTGAATTCTAAAGCAGTTGGTCAAACAAGAGAAACACAAGAAAAAATAAAAAAATACGCAGGTAGAATCACTGTTTCACATCGCAACCAACCAGTTCCTCTCGCTAGCTTATTTGAATCTAGCAACGAACCTGTAACAAAAGCAAAATTAGAAAAGTATAATCACTGCCCCGATTTGAAGAAAATAATAGCAAGTTATAGGTCCATAATTAATGATAAACCGAGCAAATCGCTCATAAACAAAGTCAACAAATATTATCCATCGATTGCATGGGAATTACTTACAATGAAGCAAAACATGGATCATCATTTTAGCTTCTTGCATGACCTCATCATTAGTGCCCCCCACTCCTCAGTTGAAATTTGGGCATTCATGACTCAAATCGAGCAACTACAGATTCGATACAAAGCAATGCTCATAGAAATCAAGCCGTTCGAAAGCAAAGATGGCTATGACATAGATATAAATTTAATTAACTTACTCAGAGATTTGCATACCCGGCTTTCAAAAGCGCTTTTACCACTCATTGAACATCGAAAAAAAGTATATCAATCGCAAACATCCATAGACTTTGTTTGGGAAACTTTGTACAAAAATCTTCATAAACAGCTTCTACCCAATACAAACCAAACACTCACTAATTTTCATGGTTTCTATGAAAAAACAATCGTTGATCAGACCGAAGAAATCACAGAAATACAAAAGTTGTACAAAATAATAGTGACAGAGCTTGATAAAATAACAAATACAACCAGTAGCATCGATAATTTTAGTAGTAGTCTGGATAGTGAAAAAGTGCTGTTAAAGACATTCAGCGATAAGCTCACACGATTCATCGAGATTATGATGGAAACAAGCTTCAGCGAACAAAGCAAAATTGATGCATTTTTCAACATGAAAGGCATGTCTCTCTTGACCTATTGGCGATCAACAGAACCAACAGAAGCATTCAATACATTCATTAAAAACACAATCATGATAGACCAATCTCCTGCAAAATGGTTTTTTAATGTTTGTTTCACAGAGCAGCTTCTTCTCGCGAAAAAACATATGCACGCGCGACTCTCTTCATTATGCCGTAGTAAAATGATTCGGGGGTCTGCGGCAATACAAAAAGTGAGTATGTCTCTGCAGTTTAGCGAAGATAAAAATTTAGTAGTTCATTTTTCCGAAAACCTAGATCGATTGCTCACCGTTAAAGAAACACCATTGACGATTGAGCTTGGAGACCCTGACGAAAAAAATGAAAAAATAGAACAGATACAGACTCTAGAAAATCAGCGTCAAATAATATTCTCCACTAACAGTGTCGCTACTATGACAGACGAGAATCAGATGATTACTGAAGACTGCTCATCCTACATAGAAGAACTTGTAAAATCTATCCCAAGCGACATGATCTTGCACTTTCCTAAGACACTACCGATGATTGTCGTAAAAAGGATATTAGAAGAAGCAAAAAAAACGCCAAAAGAAAAAATGTCATTATCATTAGATAATCCCTGTACTGAGGTGGAGCAAATGATGATTCAGGTCTGTGATCACAAACCAGACCACTATAAAGTTTTCTACAAAGATTCTGTTTTTGAGCCCCTATTTGATAATCGTAACTTTCAAGAAGTCATGCTAGTGAATATCCAGAATCTAGCCGCCGGAAAGACCGAGTGGAAGTACTTATCGGTTGCCAATCGGCTCTACAGTTTCATTGATGTGATCATTTTCATGATCTGCAAAGATATCAATACTATTTACGATACAACAGAAGATAACACACGCTATACTGCATGTGAAATTCCCAAAGAATATGAAGAAATCGCTCGCCTATTCTATAGAAGTTTATTTGAACAAAGCCCCAAAGATCACTCTGAAATGATCATGCAATTCACGCGAGCCATTGAGTACGCGGTGGGATCTATGTCGTATAAAAATGAGCCTTCAACAATTGACAGTAAAGATATACTGTTTTTCCCCCAAGGCAATGATGGCGGGATAGATATTATCCCTAAAGACGTTCTCGTTAAAGCAAGAAGCACATTATCGCCCGAGCAAAATCAAATAAAACTAGCAACCCGCCCCCATGAAGCGACCGGAGACTACCCGATTGAAGCATATAAGGTTAATTCAGACAGCGTAACAAACCCTTTTACAAGAGTCGAAATCAGTCCTTTCCACACTGGACTTTTCAAAGAAGAGCCCAAATATCATCTATTCTACCAAGGCCTCAGAACAGGGCCTGCTGCAGATAATCTCATCGGCAATAGAATCAACACAGCTTGGCACACAGCAAATATGACTCAATGCCTCACATCGGAAGGATCCCATAACGAACATATCATCCGCAAGCTCAAAGAACTATCATATTTTGGAACGAAACTCTCAAAAATGAAGCGATATGATTATACCCTCACTATCAGCAAAATGAGAGAACTTGCAAACGAAATCATGAGCAATACAGGAAGAAAGTGTCCATCTTTTTTCATGTGGCCATTTTTTGAGTCATTATCTGAAGATATTCAATTAACAGCTTATCGTCAAATGAGATCAATCATCAATGATCTATCGGGAAATACAGATAACGCAAGTCAAATCAAATACGCCACCCATCTCATCCATGGTTGGGGATGTAAAGCGAATATTGTCGAAGCACTAAAAATCCTCACAAGTATACTTAAGTTAACATCAGATCCTGCTGTCCAAGCCAAAATTAAAACAATAATATTTAGTACCCTCTTTTTCAGACTAATTGTTTGCGAAGAAAAAAACGACGGAATGAAACAACTCAGTGTAAACTCAGCTATTTACAATATTTATCACACAGCGCAAATGCAATCAGATACAGAAAAACTGAATGATATCTCAGTGGACTTAAACCAATATGGCTGCCTTGATTATAATGAGAGTAATCTTAAATCCATGTTTGACGACGGCGAGCATTCTGCAGGATTACTCCTTGCTCAAATATACCTTGCTGGATCATTCAAAAATGCATCTGGAGAGTTAATTCATAGCAACCCAACAAATCTCGAAAGTGCGATCAGCATGCTAGGAACAATCCTAGAAACAGATGGTAATAATCATGTTGCAAACTTGCTATTAGGCATTGCGCTTAGAACTGGCAAAGGAACACACATGCAACCATTACGATCCCAACAACATTTAAACAAGATCCCAGCCGAACTACCCACACCGATTGAGTGTATGCTACACCAAAATCTTACAACGTGGCGACTTGGTGTACTTGACTATCATTTAGTGAACAGTGCTCCGGTAACCAGACAAAATCTCACAGATGAAATTGTTGAAGATGTATTGAAAAACCAAAGACATCTATATCTAGAGGTTGAAAATGAGCTCTCTCTCGAGTCCAGATCCTTTGAAGAAGAGGCATTCAATAATGTTTTACAAGTTGGCGTGTTGCTAAACCTGAATATGTCAAAAGCTTCACTCATTCTTCAGGAAAAGAGAAACAAAAATGACAGAGCTGAGAAATTACTAACCGAAAAATACGATCAAATCATGAAAAATGCCTGGGATATCCTAACACGTGATGGAGAGCGTTTTTTGCTACTCCTTAAGCATGAACCATTCGAGGAGCGTCTCAGACAAACGATTTATACAGAATCTAAAGAAATCAGACTGACATCAAACCCCAAGCGATAATCATGCTACAATGTCATGACAGTCGAACATGATTTATTTTTTCAAATGTTTTACCAATTTCGGAACCACATCAAATAAATCAGCAACAAGACCATAATCACAAGATTTAAAAATCGGCGCATCAGCATCTTTGTTGATTGCAATGATAATGCGACTATCTTTCATACCAGCCATATGCTGAATAGCTCCAGAAATACCAATAGCATAATAAACATCTGGTGCGATAATTTTTCCTGTCTGTCCAACCTGATAATCGTTGGACACAAAACCAGCATCAACTGCTGCCCTAGATGCACCAACAGCAGCGTCTAGACAATCGGCAAAATCATAAATTAGCTGAAAGGATTCAACACTACCAAGCCCTCTTCCTCCAGAAACAACAACTTTTGCACCAACTAAGTCAGGGCGATCAAGTTTTGTGATCTCACAGCCCAAATGCTTTGACTGTATCGAAGATAAATCCGGACTAATATGCTCAATATCAACATTGGCTTCAGACGATATTGGTGTCTTAGTAAACGATGCAGACCTAATTGAAAGAATATTAATATCTTGCTCTGACTGAACTGTTTCAATGATATTGCCTGCATAAATAGGTCTTTTAAAAATCCGATCATCTTTATCAACGATTTCACAAACATCAGTGATGGGACTAATATTCTGCAGTGCAGCAAGACGCGGTAAGATATTCTTTGAGGTTGTATTTGATGGGAAAAGAATATAATCATAATCAGAAATAAACTGAGATATCGACTCTGCGGATGGCTCTGCTAATCCAAACTCAAGTGAAACATGCTCAAGAAAAAATAGCTTTTGTAATCCTTTCATCTTTCTAGCTTCGTCAATTACTGACTGACAATCATGACCTAATACCATCGCATGATAATTTACATCAAGTTGCAAACATGCTGTCACAGCATTATGGACTTGGTCATCAATTGATTGACCGTTATGCGTTATCACCAATAAAATTTTTAGCGCCATACCTCTTCCTCATCAAGTTTTTTCACAAATAAATCAAAATCAGTAAATATTTCCCCAGATGTTCTAGGCTGAGGAAATTCAAGAGAAATGCGCTTTAAACAAGGCGTTAGATTTAGTTTCAAATCGTCAAGCGACTCAACCTGTAAAGGCTTACTTTTTGCCATCATGATATTTGGCAACGAAATATAGCGAGGATCATTGAGACGTAAATCGACAGTTACAACAGCCGGTAGTTGGCAGCTAATATTATCTAAACCACCATCAACTTCCCTTGAAACTGAAATCTCATCAGTCGAAAAACTAATTTTTGACGCAAAAGTTGCCTGTGGCCATTTCAAAAGTCCCGCCAGCATTTGGCCTGTTTGGTTACAATCATTATCAATGGCTTGCTTACCCATTAATACAAAATCATAATCATCACGGGTTACCAGAGTTGACAAAATTTTAGCAACTGACAATGGATCATTCGCTACCGCATCATCACACGAAATCAAAATTGCACGATGCGCTCCCATGGCAAGACCTTGTCGTAACTGCTCTTGAGATAGCTCCGATCCAACAGAAACAACGACAACTTCATCAATAACACCAGATTCATGTAACCTAACCGCTTCCTCTAAAGCAATCTCATCAAATGGATTAATCGACATTTTGACGTGATCAGTGACCACGTTTTTTTGACTAGAGTCTATTTGAACAACAACATTGTAGTCAATCACTCTTTTCAATGGCACCAGTACTTTCATAGAAATATTCCCAGATAAAATTTATGATCTAAAGTATTTTTAACAACAAGACTATAAAGTTTAGACTCAATCAAAAAAAATTTTAGCCCCACCGTGAAAAACCATCCATAAAGACTGGCCTCCAATCATTCATTGATAAAATCTCACACTTCCCAGTCAGCAATGGATATAGACTGAGATGTCTATCTTTGCAGATTTTTTTTCAATAAAGTAAGCGAAGTCAAAAAAGAGTATACATAGACATCAGAAACGAGCGCTCAAAATAAAATCGTTGATGGTAACAAAGCGCATGTTCTTGCCAAGTTATTAGCATTAATATGACCTGCAACTATCTATCAAGAACCATATCTCATCCAGATAACACAGCATTACGTTAATTTTTAAATCAATTTAATCAAAGCATTCAAGTAAGCAAATAGCGACGAACATTAATCACACCACCAATCAGCATCATCGATAACAGAAATGTAGACTATGACGACATCATATGACAATAAACAGCCGATGCTAACCTTAGCTGAAAAAATAAGATACATAAAATATTCATAGCCATACAAAACACAGCAGCGATGATTGGTAACCCAATGATAAAGTTAGTCATGATCATCTGAAGAAATGCAAAACCATAGAGTAGTAGTATATTCATGCCAGCATAAACATAAGTCACGCGGCTCAAATCATGACTACAAAGAGGTTTTTTTAAAGAATGTTCCATATTCAAATAGTCCCTAATATGTTAAACCTCGATCTCTATAGCATCATTTGGATATATGGGTATAAAAAATTTTAAAAAATTAAAAACGTACATCGAATACATTTCTTGTTTTTAACAAAAACATAAATTAAAATTAATTTTTTACAGGTTTATTCAATGCATGATGATAGCCTACAGTTTGATGTCATCGTAGTTGGCGGGGGACCCTCTGGACTTGCCTGCGCGATTCGATTAGCACAACTCAATCAAGAGAAACAACAGTCACTCAGTATCTGTTTGCTCGATAAAGGTGCTCAGGTTGGGTCACACATTGTCTCTGGGTGTGTTTTAGACCCAAGATCGCTGAACAAACTAATTCCAGATTGGAAAAATCTTGAAACGCCTGTACAAACATTAGTTAAAAAAGAACGCTTCTGCTGGTTGACCCATACGAAAAGCTACTCGCTACCCATCCCACCACAATTAAAAAACCATGGAAACTACTTAATAAGCTTATCTCAGTTATGCCAATGGCTAGGAAGTTATGCCGAAAAAATAGGAGTAACAATCATTCCTGGCTATGCAGCTAAAAAGTGTCTATTTAACGATCAGGAAGAAGTTATTGGCATCGAAACGGGTGAAATGGGCGTACATAAAGATTTATCTCATAGCACTCAGTATCAACCGGGCGTTAAAATCTTAGCCAAACAAGTTGTACTTGCAGAAGGATGCAAAGGCTCCGTCACCGAGTCCATTATTAAAAAATATGAACTTCGTAAACACTCACAGCCCCAAAACTACGCGATTGGCCTAAAAGAAGTATGGCAAGCAAATGCCAGTAACTACGAGGATGGTCTATGTATACACACGATTGGTTGGCCGCTTGACAGCAGCACATATGGTGGAGGATTTGTATATCATTATCAAAACAAAATAGCAGTTGGATTGATCATCGGACTCGACTATCCAAACCCAACCTTAGATACGCATGGAGAGCTACAACGATTCAAAACACATCCAAGTATCGCACCAATGCTTAACAATGGTCAATGCATTGCTTACGCAGCACGGGCATTAAACGAAGGAGGATTCCAAGCGATTCCACAATTATATTTTCCTGGAGGCATCATAACAGGCTGTGCAGCTGGCTTTCTCAATATTGCACAACTTAAAGGCACTCATAATGCGATGGAGTCTGGCATAATTGCAGCTGAGTGTATCCACGAAAAAATCTGTAAAAATCCCCAATCGACAATCAAGGCCATCAATTATCAGGAAAAAATGATGTCAAGTTTGGTAGTGGATGAGCTAAAGCGTGCTCGAAACATCCGACCAGGATTTTATCGAGGTAGATTACTTGGCTTAGTCAATGCAGCATTTGAAACAGTCACATATGGCTATAGTCCATGGACACTGCAACTCCATGAAGACTATAAGCAAACCCAACCCTTATCAAAACAAAAGAAACTGACTTACCCACTACCAGACGGGAAACTGACATTCTCAAAAACAGACTCTGTTCGATTAACAGGCACAAATCACACAGAAAATCAGCCCTGCCATCTCATTGTTAAAAACCCAAAATTGATCATACCAGTCAACTACAATACCTACGGTGGTCCAGAGCAGTACTATTGCCCAGCAAAAGTTTATGAGTATGTGGATGTAAACGGAGAAAAGAGATTACAAATTAATGCGCAAAATTGTATCCACTGCAAAACCTGTGCCATTAAAGATCCATCCGATAATATCGAATGGGTCCCACCTCAAGGCGGCGAGGGTCCGAAATACAGTGAAACCTAGCCTAATTGTCACAGGTATAGAATTGTCATGAACAACCAGTTATGTTAGTATTTTCTAAATCTAGCATTATTTCCAATGTCATTATCAACTGTCATTATAGGTGCAGGCGCTTGGGGACAAGCCCTAGCATATCTCTGTACAAAAGCAGACCCCGACTCAAAAATTACGATTATCAAAAAAAAACAATCGACAAAGAAACTATGCCAACAGCTTCGGAATGCAAAAAATATCATTGTAACAGATCAGATTGATGATCAAATCATTCAACCTAAATGTGCGATCATCATTGCCACGCCAAGTACAGCAGTCGCAGATACGTTATCCTTACTGAAGAAACAACAGCACAAAGGCGATATCCTTTGCACAGCTAAAGGCTTTGTTGAAGCACACGATGTCCTTTATCCCCACGAACTATATGAAAAAATCAACCCTCAGGCAAAATCCTTTTCCTACCTTTACGGGCCAACATTTGCAGATGAAGTCATGGATGATTTACCCGCTCAGGCGGTTTTAGCATCAATATCTATGCAAAGTCGTCGACAATGGCAAAGAAGATTACATAATCAACATTTTCAGACAATTGCTAGCTCAGACCTCAAAGGGCTTGCATGGTGTAGCGTGTTTAAAAATATTGTTGCGATTATCGCGGGATGTATTAAAGCTTGTAACCTGGGCGTCAATGCGCAGGCATTATTGATTACGCATGCAACAAGGGAGCTACATAACATCATACAAAAAATTAATGGTCATCCACAAACAGCATATTCACTCGCAGGGATTGGGGATATTGTATTGTCTGCCTCAAGTAATAAATCAAGAAACTTTCAATTTGGGGAACACATAGCATCTAAAAAAAGCATTATCCATCAGACAACTGAAGGTAAAGGCAACCTTCAACTCATGTACAAAAAACTCATGTCAATAGAGTCATGTGACATACCAACGATCATGAAATTAGCAGATCAATGCATTACAAAACCCAATCAGTGCAAGGCATTGATTATTGAATGGCTTCATCTCAAAGCACAGTTTACCCAAAAAACAACGCAATAACATCTAATTAACCCGACTTATCCATTGATTTTATTCAACTAAAAAAACGAAACCGATATTCTATCGTAAAAGACGAAGATCGTACAGTAAAATAAAACTTGGAAAGATAAATAGCAACGCACTGAGATCACAACAACAACCCACAACATAGGGAAGAAATCGGATAAAGCTATTCCATGCATAATATTAGACAACATGGTCAACAGGCAGTTGATTTTCTGCGCAATCATGAATATGATGATGAAGGTGCTAATCCAGAATAACGATGTTTCCAACCAACATTAATCAAAAACCGACACAAGACTGCATTCGATGGGCTCAAAACTGTATTGGTTCAAAAATCAACTGCGAACCGCTACCTGAACACGCGCATCAAGACAAGCATATGTACACACTCACAGAGCAGTATAGTCAAGCCCAGTTCCTCCTTGTTGAGTCTTATCACGACGTACCATCCATGCTTAAATTCATCACGCTCGCAAAAATATTACGTCACAACAGCGTACACACTCCTGAGATTTTTCACCAAGAAATAACCACCCATCGATGTTGGGTCATCATGTCTCATTTCGGCCACGAAACACTTTTAGATTGGCTAGTTAAATCAAATAATCCAATACAGAAAAAAGAAATCTTCGAACACTGTCTAAGAGAAATAAAAAACTTTCAGGTTCAAAAAATACCCTATGCAATCGGGTCTTACTCCTCAGATGATATGATGAAAGATATGTCATTATCCGAGTCTTATTTTTGCGAAAAGCTTCTCAATCAAACACTAAGCGATTCAGAAAAATCCTACTTAGCACACGCTAAAACAACAATTGCAGAAACCTGCTCAAAAATGCCTCAAGGCATCATGCACTTCGATTTTCACAGCGCTAACATCATGCTTCTACCTAAACGAACACTTGGCATTTTAGATTTCCAAGATCTTAAATTCGGCCCAATCATCTACGATCTTGTATCATTGCTAACAGACCACTATTATCTGCATCAACCGCATGAAATCAACTACTATATTAAATACTACCACCGTAACCATCTAACTAATTTTCAAAAACAAAATCACAAACTGTCCGATTTCATTAAACAATTTAATATCGTCACCGTTCAAAGGCATTTAAAAAATATCGGTATATTTTCAAGATTATTCACTCGTGAAAAACGACATTACCTCAAACACATTCCAAGAATGATGCATCAACTTAAACAAAGCTGTAATGAGATCGAAGAACTTAAGAGCTTACCAGACATTTTATGGTCTACAAAAATCAAGCAATGCTTTGCTAACACTATTGATAACCATTGTAGATCGAGCTTCTCGACACAACAAATCGACTCCCTAGCTGCTGAAGTTAATCAAAACTAAGAAAAAAGTCATTCCATACCGGGGAATTTTTGTTGACGCAATGCCTCATACAACACTACAGCGACACTGTTCGATAAATTCAAGCTTCTAGATTCAGGCATCATAGGAATACGCAATAAAACATCACACTGCCCACTGACACACTGCGGCAGACCTCTCGTCTCAGGACCAAAAAGAAGCACATCGGAATCTTGAAAATCATACAAATCATAAGGCATTTTAGCTTTTGAAGAAAACCCAACAATTCGACTATCCGCGCACTCTGAATACAGTGTTTCCCAGCGATCAATACGTCTGATATCAGCATACTCGTGATAATCAAGACCCGCACGGCGCAACTGCTTATCGCGCATCGTAAAACCTAGGGGCCCAACCAGGCTTAACTTTACCCCTGTATTCGCGCACAGGCGGATAATATTTCCTGTATTTTGGGGAATCTCTGGCTCATACAGCGCAATTATCATGAGTGATCCCCTCAGCACTTTGAACGCTTGTTAAAAATAATCTTGCCATTATCAAAAACATAATCCTCATCGCCGATAAAGCCATGCGCTTTGTCCGCAAAAACTTCTTGCATTCCAAAGCAGTAATATACATGATCCCTAGCCTCAAAGTAATGCTTATTCACTTGATAAGAGAGTTGTTGTGCCTTGACAAATCGGGTCCGACTATCCAAGTTGGCGTCAGACGGTAGCTGTTTCTGAATGACATCAACATTATGGAAGAAATCCAACCGGTCAGATGAACAATGCGCAAGTTCAGCACGTATACGCAAATCATGAGAGACTTGATCACGACGCCCCTTGATTATCCCATCAGTAACAAAATCAATATCAGGCTGAATCAAATCAAAACTACCGTTATCCTTCATATTAAGCTGATGCGCCATCAATCGGTAATCAAGCCGGCCATTAATAGAGTAAACACGCGCCGTAACGCTATGATAAAAAGGAAACTGTTTTTTTAAAGCAACTGATTCATCAATCAAATTAAACCCAGTATTAGTAAGAAGAAACTGATTTGCCAACAACGGAGAAAGAACAAGCATAAACAGTGCAACCAACCAACGATAAGCGACGAGTAACATCATCGAAAAAGCTCCTGATCAGCGCCACGAAGATGCATCAAATAAACCAACAGCATTCGATTGATTGAATACAACAAAGTATTGATCGTGTGACAAATTGACCAACGATAGTGCTTCGTGCACGGATAAGTCATCTGTTAGCGTTATCGCTAAGGGAGAGACATACTGAGCATTAGTAACACTGGTCAAATCTCTACTGAGTATTTGCGCCTGCTTCGCTAGCGCTATCGGCTGCAAACCGACGATCCGACCATCTCGATCAACCAGTGATACTGGCTGGCGACACATTGCCATTTTGATAATAGAGCTCTGCACATCATCATTCACAGAGACAACCGAACAGTCAGCAATCGGGCACATCACATCACCTACGCACAACGTAGTCATTTGACCAAGACGGCCACTTGGATGCGATTTGGCAAAATCCTCTCGAGAAACTTGCCTTGCTTCAGCAACGCATACCGCGAGCGCATCCCCCATAACAAGACTTACTGTTGTGCTCGTCGTTGGCGCCAAACCTAAATGACAGCCCTCTTCAACAATACCAGTGGACAGGCAGAAATCAGCCATCTTAGCTAATGACGAACGAGGATTTCCAACCAAAGAGATGAGACGTTTAGCACGCCGCTTCGCAACCGGCAAAATTTCTAGAAGCTCAGATGTTTCACCAGAATGAGACAGTGCAATCAACACATCCCTATTCGATACATTGCCTAAATCTCCATGCCCCATTTCTGTTGGGTGAACAAAAAACGCTGGCATACCTAGACTTGCAAATGTCACCGAAAGCTTTCTTGCCACGCTGGCTGATTTACCAACACCAGTGAAAATCACTGTACCTTCATGCGAAGCTAAGTAACGGACACAATCAATAAAATCTTGGTCAACCCGCTGAAGCAACTCTGCAAGAGAATCTCTAACTTTAGAAATTACCATCTGCGCACGACGCGCCACTTGGTCAAAAACAACAGAATTTTCTTGCATGATGCTAGGCATGATTCAATATTTAAGCTACTATAGCATATCGGATCGTGCGGAGACAATCTATTGTCATGAGTACAGCTTTAATTCAGGCAGATAATCTCAGTATATATTATGACTCTCAATGTGTCCTTAATCGAATTAACGTCAAAATTATGCCCAATCAAACAACTGCATTTATGGGGCCTAGCGGCGTTGGCAAATCAAGTCTACTAAAAGCACTCTCTGGCCAGATATCACTGCATTCTGGAACCATCAACTACAATTACAAAGACCCAAATCGAGAACCACTCAAAACAGGCATTCTTTTCCAGGACAACGCACTACTCCTACACCTCACTGTCTTCGAGAATGTTGCATTACCGATACGCTATCATTACAACTTACCAGAAAAAATACTCAATGAGATCGTAATGATGAAACTACACGCAGTAAACCTAGAGCATGCAGCAGATCTCTTCCCCGACCAATTATCCGGGGGCATGACACGAAGAGCCGCCATTGCAAGAAGTATCGCGTTAGATCCAGACCTAATCTTTTACGACGAACCATTTGCAGGCCAAGATCCAATCAATGCTGAGAGTATTGCCAAACTCATTAAAAAAATGAATAAACATCTCGATGCAACAAGCATAATCATCACGCATGAGGTGAACCTAACCCTTCAACTTGCAGACTACATCTATATTTTTGATAAGCACTCGATTGCTTTCCAAGGCAGTCCTCAAACAGTCAGCAAAAGCAAGAATCCATTTGTGCAAGCTTTCATAAACCCGAGTCTCAAAAGTGACGCACAAAGCTACGAGGACAAAACATGAGTTTCATAGTCCTGCTGGGTCAGTCGACTTACAATCAAATTCTCTTAATTGGTAGAATTACGCTCTTCTTCATTTCAATACTGAAGTCATTTCCGCGCAAAATCATCGAAACCTATCAAATCGTATTACAAATGTTTTTTATTGGCGCAAAAACAATCAGTATAATCGTACTCAGCGCTATCTTCATTGGCAGTGTTTTGTCGATACAAGGACACTATATTCTCAATATGTTCGGCGCAGATGATCAACTTGGCCAACTTGTAGCGCTGAGTGTTCTCAGAGAGTTAGGCCCTGTGATGACAGCACTCCTTTTTATTGGAAGAGCTGGGGGGTCTGTAACTTCGGAGATAGGCATCATGCGGCTGACTGATCAGATCAACGCCCTCAAAAGTATGCAAGTCAGCATACAAAGATATATAATGTTTCCTAGACTGGTGGCGATTATCGTTAGCTTGCCCCTTTTAACAATGCTTTTTAATGCATTCGCAATCATTGGAGCCTACGGCATATCGACAGTATCGCTAAAACTAGACCCAGGCATGTTCCTGATCAGTATCAATACGTACGTAAGTCTGTGGGATGACGTTGCCGCAGGACTTTTTAAAACACTTTTTTTTGGAATAATAATCGCCACCATAGCGCTTTATTATGGAATAAATGCAACTAAATCATCCACAGGTGTTGCACACGCAAGCACAAAGACGGTAGTATATTCATCAATATCCATTCTTTTATGTGACTACATACTAACATCCATGCTAATGAGGCTTTGGTAATGCTAAGAGAAAAAAACTCGGAACTTTCAGTTGGGTTATTCATGCTGATTGCTTTCTTTGCACTGCTTTTTGTAACTGTACAAACGTCATCTCTCAATTTCAAAAATCAAAGCGACGCTTATACACTGAAAGCAAGTTTCATTGACATTAATGGATTACGAACCAAAGCACCTGTGCGCATTGCAGGAGTCAAAATTGGTGAAGTCCAATCAATTAATTTAAACAAAAGCACTTACCAAGCAGACATCGCTGTCACAATTTATTCAAAACTAGTTGAAATACCCAAAGACAGCACCATCAGCATCCTAACTGAAGGAGTTGTTGGTAGCAAGTTTGTATCAGTTGAGCCTGGGTTTGAAAACACGATGTTAACAAACAATAGTGTCATTGAAAAATCAAAACCAAGTTTATCGGTCGAACAAGTGATTAACCAGGCGATCGCAGCATTCACATCACA
>MDTC01020416.1_pt1 | contig 18627 bp, 13 predicted proteins | sample 811181 | NCBI WGS metagenome assembly MDTC01 (sample SAMN05326644, study PRJNA326480) | marine metagenome | isolation source: seawater | place: Pacific Ocean: North | collected 2011
CAAACGAGAGAATTTGAAGAGAGGTTTCTTCAGGTTGGTATTGGATATCGAGTTCTTGGAGGAATAAAGTTTTATGAAAGAGCTGAAATAAAAGATGCTGTATCTTATCTTAGAATAATTAATCAAAAATTTGATGATATAGCTTTAGAAAGAGTCATTGGTGTGCCAAAAAGAGGTGTTGGTGAAAGTACTCTCAACCAAATTTATACTTTCGGCAAAGCTAACAAATTATGTCTAGAAGATTCTATAATCAAGTTAATAGAAAAAGGAGAGTTAAAACCAAAGATAAAAACTGCATTAAACCAGTTAATTAATATGATTCAAAAATGGCGAAGCGAGTCATTAAAAATGAAACATTTCGATTTATTAAAATTAGTCTTAGATGAGTCAGGTTATTCCTCAATGTTGAAAAATAAAAAAGATTTAGAAAACGAAAATAGATTGGAAAATTTAAAAGAATTACTAAGAGCTATGCAAGATTACGATAATTTACAAAGTTTTTTAGAACATGTGGCTTTAGCCACCTCTATAGATCAGGAGTGGGAGGGAGCAAAAATAAATTTGATGACAATGCACGCTGCTAAAGGTTTAGAATTTGATGTTGTTTTTTTGCCAGGATGGGAAGAGGGTTTGTTTCCTCACCAAAAATCGCTTGAAGAGAAGGGTGATTTTGCTTTAGAAGAAGAAAGAAGACTTGCGTATGTAGGAATTACTAGAGCAAAAAAAGAGGCTTATTTGTCGTTTGCTATGAGAAGAGCATATCATGGTGACTGGATGGATGCTTTACCGTCAAGATTTATAAATGAAATACCAGACGAAAGTGTTGAAAAAAATGAAATAAGTTTAATTGAAAAAGATGACTTTGAATTTAATCAAGATAATTCAATTGAATTTGACACAGAGTACAGAAGCCCAGGATGGGATAGATTTAAAAAAAATAAAATGCTCAAATGGAAAAAATAGAAAAATTAAAAAAGTTTTTTAAACAAGAAAAAATAAGTGGGTATATTGTTCCTAAAAATGACGAATTTTTTAGTGAAAATATTCCAGATCATAATGACAGACTAAATTTTATTTCAAATTTTACTGGCTCTTATGGCTTTGCTTTAATTCTGAAAGATAAAAACTATCTGTTTGTTGACGGAAGATATACTCTACAAGCTAACAAACAAAGTGGAAAAAATTTTAAAATTATTACAATTCCTGATCAAATGCCAGATCATATTCTTAGAGAAAAAGAAATAACAATTGGTTTTGATCCTAAACTATTTACGAAAAAATCGTTAGCGGTATTTTTTGGGAAGACAAAATGTAAATATAAACCAATTGATAATAATTTAATTGACAACATGTGGTTAAGAAATAAAAAAATTAATAAAAATAAATTTTATATTTTACCTGATAGATCTGTAAGTGAAAAATACCAATCTAAAATTAATAAAATCGTAAATTATTTGAAAAGAAATAAAGCTGATTTTTTATTTATTACCGCAAGTGAAAATAATGCCTGGTTGTTAAATATAAGAGGTCTAGATGCAAAATATACCCCTATACCTAATTGTTATGTTTTGATTGAAAAAAATAAAAAAATTAAATTTTTTTGTAATCTTAAGAAAATATCACCATCTTTAAAAAAAAAATTTAAAAAAATTAAATTTTTAAACATTAATAATTGTGCAAGAGAACTTTCTGAAATTAAAAATAAAAGATTTTTAGTTGATGTAAATAGTTGCTCTTATTTTTTTAACAGTATAATTTCTAAAAATAATCAAATACTTAAACTTCAAGACCCTATCTATTATTTAAAAGCAGTCAAAGGGAAACGAGAAATAGAAAATATAAAGAAAGCGCATATATACGATGGTGTTGCATTAACAAAATATTTATTCTGGCTAAAGAAAAATTTTTCTAAGAAAAATATTACAGAAATTAGTGCATCACAAAAATTATTAAAATTTAGAAAAAAAAATAAAAAGTTTAAATTTTTAAGTTTTCCTACTATATCTGGAACTGGTCCAAATGGAGCAATAATTCATTATAAAGCGACGAAGGAAACAAATAGAAAATTAAAAAAGGGAGATATTTACTTGGTGGACTCAGGTGGTCAGTATGAATATGGAACAACAGATGTTACTCGAACTATTTCATTAAGAAATTATAATAAAAGAGTCAAAGATATTTTTACAAGAGTACTTAAAGGGCATATCGCAGTAGCAAATTTTAAACTCAAAAAAAATACTTCTGGATCAATAATTGATGAAAGTGCAAGGAAATACCTTAAACAAATTGGTTTAAACTATTCTCATGGAACTGGTCATGGTGTGGGATACTTTCTAAATGTGCACGAAGGGCCTCATGCAATATCGAAAAAAAATAATATCAATTTTCAAGAAGGCATGATCGTATCAAATGAACCAGGGTATTATGAAAAAAATAAATTTGGCATAAGAATTGAAAATCTTATCTATGTTAGAAGAAACAAGAATAAAATTTCATTTGAAAATTTAACAATGGCGCCCATAGAAAAAGATTTAATTGTTAGGGATAGCCTTAATAAAAATGAGAAAAAATGGCTAAACAACTATCATAAGACTGTTTTTAAAAATCTTAAAAAGTCTATGAATAAAATTGAAGCATTAGAACTACAAGCAGCTTGTTCAGCTATTTAAAATTTTATTCCAATCTTTTTCTAAAATAATCTTAACATTTAATTGTTTTGCCTGATCAATTTTTTTTTTTGTAGGTTTAGAGTCTCCAACCACCAAAAAATCAAGATTTTTTGAAATTGACCCCAAAACTTTTCCTCCATTATTCTCAGCTATTGTTTTTGCCTCAGATCTGCTCATATTCTTAAAACCTCCAGTAAACATGAGCTTTTTATTAGAAAATTTTCCATCAATGCTTTTTGTAGAAAAATTTTTTACATTTAATTTATCTATCAAATCTTTTGTAATTCGAATATTTGTCTTATTTAAAAAAAAATTATCAATAGACTTAATTTGGGTTTCTCCTATTCCATCTAGATCTGAAAGTTGTAATAATTTTTTATTTCTATATTTTGTCTCAAAAAGTTTTGAAAATTCTTTAATTGAACCAAAAAAACCCGCTAGGATTTTTGCATTTTCTTGACCTATATGCCTAATTCCTATTGAATAAATAAACCTTTCTAAAGAAATAAATTGAGATTTTTTTATAGCTTTTTTTAAGTTGCTGATAGACAAATCCCCCCATCCATCAATTTGATTTATCCTGTTATAATTAATATTAAATATGTCTCCTGGTTCTCTAATAAGATTTAAATCCCAAAATTGTTCTATTACTTTTTTCCCAAATCCATCTATATTAAAAGCTTCTTTTGAAACAATGTGCTTAAGTTTTTCTTTAGCAATAAATTTACAATCGTAACCTTTCAAGCATCTTCTAACTACATCTTTTTTTTTTGTACTTTTGCTCAATTCTCTTTTTGTTTCTGCACCGCAAAGACACTTACTTGGAAAAACAAATTTTTTAGAATTTTTTTCTCTTTTTGAAACATTAACAGAAACTACTTGTGGAATAACATCTCCCGCTCTTTGAATAATAACAGTATCCCCAATCCTGATATCTTTTCTTTCGATCTCTTCCTCGTTGTGCAATGTAGCGTTAGAAACTACAACTCCGCCAACTGTGACTGGTTTAACTTTCGCCACAGGCGTAATAGCCCCTGTTCTTCCAACTTGAATACTTATATCGTTTATTTTAGTCACGGCTTTTTCAGATGAAAACTTATATGCAGTAGCCCATCTAGGAGAATTTGAAGTATTACCCAGTCTGTTTTGTAGTTTAAGATCATTAACTTTATAAACAATCCCATCAATATCATAATTTAAGCTTGATCTTAATTGATCAATTTCTGTATGGTATTTCTCAATTTCTTCAATTCCTGTAACTTTGCGGGATAATGGATTTATTTTAAAACCCCAATTATTTATTTTGTTTAAAAAATCTGATTGAGATAAAAACTCCATGGGTTTTATTTCTCCAAAACCATAAGCGAAATATTTAAGTGGAATTTTAGCAGTTACAGAAGGATTTTTTTGACGTAAAGAACCCCCTGCTGCATTTCTTGGATTTGCAAAATTATCTTTGAGTTTTTTGAAGTCTTTTTTTCCTATATAAACTTCACAACGTATTTCGATTAATTTAGGAACATTTTTGAAATCAATTTTTTTTGGTATATCAGAAATTGTTTTTAAATTTTCTAATATATCTTCACCAACTGTTCCATCTCCTCTGGACAATCCCTTTATTAAAATTCCATTTTGGTAGATTAATGTTGCGGATATCCCGTCAATTTTAGGTTCGGAGTATAATTCAATTGTTTTTGATTTAATATTTAAGAAATTATTTACTTTTTTTAAAAAATCAATCATATCTTCCTTATTAAAAGCGTTAGACAAAGAAAGCATTGGTTTAAGATGATTAATCTTTTTAAACTTATTTGAAGGGGGTGAACCAATAATATTTTTTAAGGATTTTTCTTTTTTTAGAAATGAATATATTTTCTCTAAATTTAATATTTCACTCTTTAGTTGATCGTAATCAGAGTCTGAAATAATAGGATTATCATCCGAATAATATAATTTATTGTGTCTAATTAAACTCTCAATCTTTTGTCTATATTTCTTTCTTATATCTTCTTTGTCGCTCATGAGATTACTTAATTTTTTCAATAATCTTCTTGAAAAAATTGCTGTCTTTTTTTTTCCTAATATTATTAGTTTTAAGCTTTGTTAATTTGTAATCTTTGTTTAAAATTTTATATGATTGTTGAAACCATTCACTAGAGTTGTAATTATAACCAAGAATGTTTGCATATTTTTTTGCCTCTTCTTCAAGCCCTAAGTGATAATGAATTTCTACCAATCGGTGCAGGGTTTCCTCTATAAATACTGTCTTACTATATTTGTTAACTATAATTTTTAATCTGTTTATTGCAGGCACCCATTTTTGTGTTGATATATAATATTTTGCTACAAATAATTCTTTAGCAGCTAATTGATTTTGTATTAAATCTTTTTTAAATCTTAAATCTATCGCGTAATCTGACTCTGGATATTTTTTTAAAAACAAATCAATTTTTTTGTCTGCTTGTAATAATGGTTTTAAATCTTTTTTTTCATCACCTATTTGTTCAAAGTGAATTATCACCTGTAAATAATTAGCATAAATTATATTTTTATCTGAAGGATAAGTTTTTAAATATCTATCCAAATTATCCATCGCTTCATCGTAAAAATTAATACCGTAAAGCGAAAAACTAGACATAATTGAGGACTTAGCTGCAAGCTCAATTACTTCAAAATTAATTTCAGCTTCTGAGAATTTTTTATGTGCAAAGAAAAAATCATTTTTATTAAATGCTACTAATCCTTCCTTATATAAAGTATATGGATCGACTTTAGCCTTTGGTTGATAAATTTCATCCTTTTTCGCACAAGAATTTAACGTAACAATTAAAATTATAATAAATAGAAGTCTTAAATACATTTCTGAATTAATATCAGATTAATATTTAATTTATAAGATAAATTTATATTTGTTAATTAAGCGTTTACAGCTATTTTTTCTAATTCTTTAGATTGGATTTTTTTTGAAACTTTAAAATCTTTTTGTTCTACTATTATAAAAGATTCGTTTGAACTAAAAATTTTTCTTAAAAAAAGGTTTGTTAGCTCATGTCCTCCTTGATCACATGTGACTTTTCCTATTATTCTATGACCAGATAACATAAGATCTCCAGCTAAATCTAAAATTTTATGATTTACAAATTCTTTTTTATTTCTGAGTCCATCTTCATTTAAAATTTTATCTTTATCAACAACTACAGCATTATCTAAAGAACCACCTTTAGCCAGACCAAATTTTTTAATTTTTTCTATATCTTCATACAAACAAAATGTTCTAGAACTAGAAACTTCATCTAGGTTATCTGATTGAAAATCTACAGTATTTTTTTGTTTACCTATTATTTTGTTCTTGTAGTTTAATTGAAAATCTATTTCTAAAGATGACTTGTTTGGCTCAATTGAAATTTTTCTTTTACCGTCTATTAGTTCGATCCTATCAGAGATTTTTAGATATTTTCTTTTTTTTGACTGTTCCTTAATTAAATTATCATCAAATACCTCTAAAAATTGTTTTGATGACCCATCCATGATTGGAACTTCTTCATTATCAATCTCGACCAATGCATTATCAATTCCTGCTATATAAAACGCAGCTAACAAATGTTCAACAGTTGAAACTCTTATTCCAAAGTTATTTTCTAAAGTCGTGCATAGCTTTGCAACTGATACATTGGTATAATTTGCTTGTATTAAATTATTTTGGCTCAGATCTACTCTTTTAAAAACAATCCCTTCATCTTCATTAGCTGGGAAAATATTGATTGTTGAAATTTTTCCTGAATGAAGGCCTATGCCTTTAAAACATACTTTTTGTGTTAAGGTTTTTTGAAATTTATCTAACATTCGAGACTGTTATACTTGAGTGTTGTAACTTGTTTAAAACAACTAATGTTTCTAAAAAAAACAACTATCATCCAAAAATAGCATCAAAAAACCTTGCAATAAGAGTTTTTTGAGATTGAGTTACAGGAATAGCTTCTTTTTTCCAACCAAAATGGACAAGTTTATTTGCTTCTTTCAGTAAACTGTCCCGAGGCAAATTATCTAAAAAGATCACATCGGACACACAATTTTTATTAAATACATTTTTATAAGTTTCTTTAAAACATTGTTGTTTAAAATTTCTATCAAATTCAAAAAATAAAACTTTTTGAGACTCATTGAAGTATTTAAAGTTTATATTTTTAAAAATAATAATTTCAGAAATTTCTTGAACTCTAGCAAGTATGATTTCATAAATTAATTTTTTCTTAATTTTTCTGTAATTTGTACCTTCAAAAAAATCTTCCTCAATAAGTTCATTATCTGAATATCCTTCTTTAAGTTGAATTGTATTTAATATTTTTTTTATATTTTCTATTTTTAAAGAAGTTATTTTTGAAATATCATTAATTATAACATCATAACCAAAATTAAAATTTTGTTCAAATTTAAGAGAATTATTTTCAAAATAGAAAATTTTTGATCTTTTGTTATTTATTTTTAAATGAAAAAAATTTTCTATATTATTATTATTTTCACTTAATAAAGCTCCTTTTACAAAACTTTTTAGTAAAATTTTTTTAATTTTAAGATTACATTTATCAAAAATATTTTTAATATTTTTATAATCATTTGAATGTAATAACGTAAATGACAATTCATGAGAATAAAAATCTCCAAACAATCCTATAGGTAAATTTTCTATTTTTTTATTATCCAAACTAAATTTTGAATTAAAAATATGCAATACTGTTTTATTTGACTCTGTTTTGTCTATAAAAGATTTAAGTGTGTTTAAAATATAAGTTATATTTTCTCTTACTACCTGTGATCCATTTAGCTTTTTAAAACCAGTCAAGTTTATGAATTTTGGATTAAAATTCTCTATAATTAATACTACTTCTTTAAAAGTATAATTAAATTTTTGTTCAACTAAATAAATATTTTCTTTAATTAGATTTAAAGCTTTTTCTAAATCAGAAAATCTTTTATTTTCAATTCCCTCAATCGGAACGTTTAATTCATAATCCATTTTAAAATTATTTTGTTCGTCGTTTACACCTACAAAAAAAGAAAAATTATCTCTATTTATTTCTAAAAAAAGTATTTTTGAAGTATTCATAATTTTTATTTTAAAATTAATTGATTTTCTAATCTATAATCAAATACTTTGTATTTCTTGAAATTTTTTTTATCCTTTAAACCTAGATAATTATTTAGACTTTTAATATAATTTTTTGAGGGAAGTTTTATAATTTGTTTGTCAATTGTCTCTATATCCCATCTTTTTGACTCATATAAAGTATATTTTTTAATAATAATAAAAGGGAAATTTATTTTTTTTAAATCATCGTAAAAAATCTTAAATTCCTTTTTATTCCCAAAAACTAAAGGAAGGTTTTGAAAATTTATTATATTTTCGAATTCAATTAAATCAATTTTCTTACTTATGTAAAATTTTTTCTTTTTATCTACAAGAATTGCAATTGGTTCTTTTTCAAATATTTCTATTCTTAACTTATCTGGATATTTCTTTTTTAAATTAAAACTGTTAATTAAAGTATTTTGCATTAATACTTTCTCTATCTCTGAATTTTTAACGAAAAATAGATTTTTTCCATAAATCGGAGCTAATAATTTTTTAATTTCTTCTTTCTTAATTAAAAAGTTATTCTCTATCTCTATTTCTTTTAAACCAAATTTTGAAATAACTATTTTCTGCTTAGATATTATAGTTGTCAATAAAAGGAGTAATACAAATCCAATTACAGTTCGTTTTTTCATCTATTGATACTTGCATCTAATAAAATTTTCTCAACTAAATTTTCAAATGATATACCCGCATAGTTAGCAATTTCAGGAACCAAAGATAGACTTGTCATACCGGGCTGAGTATTAATTTCTAATAAATAAAAACTATTTTTAAAAAATTTAAAATCTGATCTTGTTACTCCTCTGCACTGTAAAACTTTATGAGTTTTTTTAGATATCAATAGAACAGCATTATATTGTTTTTTAGATAACCTGGCAGGCATTAGATGTTTGGTTTTTGCTTTTTTTGTATACTTAGCTTTATAATCATAAAATAATCTTTTTGGTATAAGCTCTATTGCTCCTAAGGGAGTTCCATTAATTACAGCTACTTGGATTTCTTGACCTCCAATATATTCTTCTAATATTAATTCATCATATTTCTTGAAGGAATTTTTTATAGATTTAAATAATTTTTCTTTATTTTTACAAACCTCTACACCTAAGCTAGACCCTTCATTTACAGGTTTAGAAACTATTGGAAACTTAATTTTTTTTTTATTCATAATTTTTTTTATTGTATTTTTATTAAATTCTGATCTGTTTATTGAAAAAAACTTTGGGGTCTTTATTTTATTCTTTAAAAATAACATTTTAGAATTTACTTTATTCATAGCGTTATATGAACTGATTACTCCAGAATGAGTGTAGGGTATCTTTAAATACTCAAAATAACTTTGTGCCACTCCATCCTCTCCATCTCTTCCATGTAAAGCGTTAAAAATTACATCTATATTTTTTTTATTGATTAAATTAAAATTTTTTGTTTTGGGATCAAAAGTTGAAACTTTATAGCCTTTTCTTTTTAAAGCTTTAATACAAGCTCTACCGCTCTCTAAGCTAACTGCTCTCTCTCCTGATGTGCCTCCAAGTACAACTAAAACATTTTTAAATTTTTTATTGATCACCGATTATTTTAATCTCTAATTCAAGATTTACTCCAGTTTTATCGTAAACATTTTTTTTCACTTTATTAATTAAATTTTCAATATCCAAAGATTTAGCGTTACCATTATTAACAAAAAAGTTACAATGTTTTTCAGAGATCGTTGCATCACCTTCCTTGAAATGCTCACAACCAGCTTTTTTGATAAGCATCCAAGCTTTTTTATCTTTACTTATATTTTTAAAAGTGCTTCCACATGTTTTAATTTGACTTGGTTGAGAAATTTTTTTTCTAGCAACAAGATTTGCTTGTTTTTTTTCAATTTCATCTTTATTACTGATTTTTCCTTTAAATTTTGCCGAAATAATAATTAGATCGTCTGGTAAATTAGTCCCCCTATATAAAAACTTTATATCGTCTTTTTTTATTTCAATTTCAGTTAATTTTTTTTTATCTATAGCAATTAAAGATATAAAAACTTTAGATATTTCATTATCATAACAACCACTGTTCATTATTATAGCACCACCGATTGATCCAGGTATACAAGATAAAAATTCTAAATTTGCTAAATTATTATCTTTGGCAAAGTTTGATACTTTTCTATCAAGTGTTGCGGCCCCTACCTCTAAAATATCTTTATCAATTACTTTTATAAAAGAAAAATTTTGACCTAGCTTAATAACTGCTCCTTTCACGCCTTTATCTCTGAATAGTGTATTAGAACCAGCGCCTAAAATAGTTATCTTTAAATTTTGCTTTTTTGCTTCTTTTAAAAACTCTTTTAGTTGATCTTTATCCTGCGCTTTATAAAAATATTCAGCATTTCCTCCAAGGTTAAACCAACTATAATTAGATAGGTTAACAGATGAGGAAAAATCAGTACCAAATTTTTTTAAAAGATCATCTTTCAATTTCATATAGAATACCTTAGTCCTGTCATCCATTTAGATATTATCCCTGCTCCCATTCCAATTATAATTTCATTGCTGATTAAATTTTTTTTAAAATATTTACTTAACTCATTTTCATTTTTTACTAAAATTACTTGTGTATTGGAATTTTTGGAAATTAATTCTGCGAACTTTATTGAATTAAATTTTAAATTCTTTCTTTCACCTGCAGCGTATATCGGACACATTAAGACTAAATTTGATTTAGAAAAACATTTAGAAAATTCATTCTTTAAAGATAAAACTCTGGAATATCTATGCGGTTCAAATACGCTTATAATTTTTCTTTCTGGATTAACATTCTGAATTCCCTCTAAAATTGAACTTATCTCAGTTGGGTGGTGGGCATAATCATCGTAAAAGTCATTTTTATTTTTTGAAAAAACTTTAGTCATCCTTCTTTGGACTCCAGAAAAATTTTTAAGGGATTTTTTGGCTTTATTCAAATCTGCTCCAAGATTAAGGCAGACTATAAAGGCAGCAGTTGCATTGAGCACATTATGCTTGCCTAATAATTTTACAGTAATATTTTTAATATTTTTTATTTTCTTTTCCTTATCTTTGTAAGTTAAATCAAAAGAAGTATTTTCAATATTGTATTTTATCTTTTTTACTCGGTAATCCGCTTTTTTATTTTCGCCGTAAGTTAAAATATTCTTATTTTTAATTTTGTTTAAAATTTTTCTTATATTTTTATTGTCTGTACAAATTATTGCTTTACCCGTGGGCGGAGTTTTGTTTATAAACTCTAAAAATGAATTTTCTAAATTTTTGTAATTTTTATAATAATCTAAATGTTCAGAGTCAATATTAGTAACTATTGAATAATTTATAGGTAATTTTAAAAAACTTCCATCTGACTCGTCTGCTTCCAATATTGCCCATTCACCTCTACCTAGCTTTGCGTTGCTTTTAAAAGAATTGATTACTCCACCATTAATAATTGTTGGATCTAATTTTTGATCTGATAAAATTTTCGCTACTAATGATGTAGTTGTAGTTTTTCCATGTGAGCCCGTTACTATTATATTTTTTTTTAGTGAAACAACATCAGCTAAAACCTCAGCTCTAGTGTAAATTGGTATTTTATTTTTTTTAGCATACTTAAGTTCTATATTATTTTTTTTTATAGCAGTAGATTTAACTAATATTGTCGCTTTTTTTATATTACTCGAGGAGTGACCTATAAATATTTTTATTCCTGATTTAGAACAACTAACTGTATTTTTATTTTTATTTTGATCGCTTCCTTGAATTCTAAATCCCATATTCCTCATAATTTGAGCCAGTCCACTCATTCCAATGCCTCCTATACCAACAAAATGTATAATATCCTTTTGGCCCAAATTAATTTTTCTCATCTAAAATCTCCTTTATTAGATCATCTAAATTTTTAAAAATATTTTTGTCAGAATATTGTTTTTGATTAGTTATAATATTTTTTATCAATGTTTTGTCTTCAAAAAAAGACCTTATAAGACTGTACAATTTATCTTTTATGTCTTTCTCTTCTACCAAATATCCATATCCTCTTTTCAGGTAAAATTCTGCGTTTTTTTGTTGATGATTATCTGCTGATGTTGGTAAGGGTATTGAAATGAAAGGAATTTTTAAGTTAACTAATTCCCCTAAAACAGAGGCTCCCGATCGAGTGATAACAAGATTTGCTTTTAAATAATAATCAATAATTTTTTCAGAAAAGTTAAATACTTCATGTCTTATTTTAGCTTTTGTATAAAATTTTGACAATTTTTCACTCTGTTCCTTTTGACATTGCTGGTAAACTTTAATTGGTATATTTGAATTACTCACTTTCTCAATTATAGACGGTAATATTTCACCAAATATTTTAGCGGCTTGACTTCCCCCTAATATCAGTAAATTAATATCATCGAATTTATTACTCTTTAAATTTTCAATTCTAGAATTGATTATTTCTTTCCTCACAATATTTCCAATTTTAGTAACTTTATAATTATACTTCTTTGGAATTCCTTCTAGATCTTCGTAAGAAACAAGTATTTTTTCGGTAAAAGGAATTAAGTATTTATTGGCCTTACCAATAATCAAATTATTCTCATAAATTACAAATTTTATTCTTAAAATTGTAGCTGCAATACAAATTGGAAAAGAAGAGTAGCCTCCCATACCAAAAATTATTGAGGGTCTATTAAACAATAAAAATAGTAAAGAAATTACAATCGAAAAAATAATAGTTAGAATTGAATATATCAATTTAAAGATATTTTTTTTGAGCAGTGGAGATGAAGGCATCTTAATCAAATTTAAATTTTTATGATTTTTTAGATACTCATATCCTCTTTTATCAGTAACTAATTTTACATTATAACTTTGGTTTGATAAAAAATTTGCCAAACTATATGCTGGAAATACATGACCTCCAGTTCCACCTGATGCTATTAATATATTTTTTTTAGTCATATAAATATGTTTTATTCTTGGTGTAGTTTAAAACCAAGCCCGCTAAAATTGCACTTCCTATTATTGAAGACCCACCGTAGCTTAAAAAAGGCAAGGTCATACCCGTTGTTGGTAATAAATTTGTATTAACTCCTGCATGAATGAAAGCTTGAAAAATTAATAGTGTTGCTAATCCACTTAAAGAAATCTTTAAAAATTGATTGTCTTGATTGAAACAATTTTTAATTATTCTAAAAGAAATATACAAAAAAATAACAAGTATTAATATTGAAGTTATAGAACCATACTCCTCGGAAATGACTGCTATTACATAATCTGTATGTGCTTCAGGTACACTTTCTTTCAATATTCCTTCACCCATTCCTTGACCGGTTAACCCTCCTAATTTTATAGCATCAAGAGCAGATGAAGATTGAAATTTGTCTCCCTGATTTGGGTCGAAAAACGTTATCAAACGATTAATAATATATCCGAATTTCTCTGGAAGAAAATATAATAATGAACTCAACGATATTAAAAAAATTGCAAAAAAAATAAATATATAAATCAAACTCACACCCGAAATAAATACAGTCGCAATCCAGCTACCTATTAACAATATTGATTGTCCCAAATCTGGTTGATCAATTAATAAGACGATAACTGAAGTTAAAAGAATAAAACTTAAAATATACTTAATTTGAGAGTATTTAAATTCTTTTAATGTTAAAATTTTCACTGTCATTAGAATGAAAAAAGGTTTTAATATTTCAATTGGTTGTAATCTAAAAAAATGAAGATCAATCCAACGTTTAGCACCTTTTACTTCTACTCCAATTATTGGAACCAATGCCAACAAAATGAATGCAACAGCAAATAATGGAACTACGATTCTTATAAGAAATTCTGTTTTTATTAATGAAATTATAATCATAATTGTTAAAGCCAAAAAAGTAAAAATTAGGTGCTTGGTAAAAAAGAAATAATAATCTTTATCCAATCTCTCTCCAGCTAGGAAAGATGTTGAGGAAAATGAAAAAAACAAACCTAAAAAAAATAATAAAATAAAACATAGTAAAATTTTTTTATCTATACTCCTCCAATAATTTGTGAATAAAAATTTAAATGAATTTTTTAACATATTTTTTACTTAATTTCTTAAACTCATCTCCTCTTTTTTCAAAATTTATAAATTGATCATAGGATGCAGCTGCAGGACTTAATAAAATTGATTTATCAAACTTCTTATTAAATTTAATATCTTTTGAGATCTGTAAAATTGAATTTTTCAAATTGCTTGTTATTGAAAATGGTAATTTTCCTTTAATTTGATTTTTAAAAAAATTAATATTTTTACCAATTAAATAACATTTAATAATATTTTTTTTGTATTTTGAAATTTTTATTTTATCACCTTTTTTAGGAAAACCTCCAAGGATCCAATAAATATTTTTTAAACTTGATAACGCAGGTTGAGTGGCTTCAAATGAGGTTGCCTTTGAATCATTAATGAACGAAATTGAATTTTTACTTAAAAAAAATTCAAATCTATGTGGTAAACCTGTGAACGATTGCATTGAATCTATAAGAGATTTTTCCTTTATTTTTATCAACTTTGAAAAAGAATAAACAAAACTCATATTTTCATCGTTTAAATTTAGAGTTAAATAGTTATTTTTAATTTTACTTTTCATTTTCTTGTAATCACTTATTTTCGGAATTATTAATTTACTTAAGAATTTTTTTCTTATAAAAGTTTTTTTTAATTTATTGTTTACGATTGCGTATTGTTTTTTTGATTGAAATTGAAAAATTTTTAATTTTGATTTCAAATAGTCGGATCTACTTCCATGCCAATCCAAATGATCATTTGTAAAATTAAGAAAAAAAGCGTAGTCCGGACAAATAAATTTTGAATGTGAAAGTTGAAATGATGAAACTTCTATAACTACATAGCTATTTCTTAAATTTTTTAATTCCAAAATTGGGACTCCAATATTTCCTCCAAGCGAAAACTTAAATTTATTCTTTTTAAGAAGGTGTGCTAATAATTTGCATGTGGTTGATTTACCATTGGTTCCTGTAACAACGATACTTTTAAATTTATTATTTGTTAAGAAAAATAAATCAATATCAGTTATTATTTTTTTCTTAAATTTTTTTAGATGTAAATTAGCTTTTAGGCTTATACCAGGAGTCAAAACAATAAAATCAACTTTGTTCAAAGTTTTTTTTAAATTTTGTGACCTATACTTTTTAAATATATTTTTATTCTTATCATCCCAAACTTCAAAATTGCTAATTTTATTTTTTTTAAAAAACTTTACTACTGAACACCCTGACAAACCTAAACCGTAAACAAGGAACGATAGTTCTTTGAGTTTTGGAGTTTTAGGCATTCTTTCTTTACCTTAATTTTAATGTTGCTAGCCCAACCAATGCTAAGATAATAGCAATTATCCAAAATCGAATTACAATTGTTGGTTCCGCCCACCCTTTTTTTTCAAAATGATGATGAATTGGAGCCATTTTAAAAATTCTTTTACCTGTTAATTTAAACGACGCTACCTGGATGATCACTGAAACAGTTTCCAAAACAAATAACCCACCAACAATTGCTAAAACTATTTCATGTTTTACAATAATCGCAATAGCTGCCAATGAGCCTCCTAAAGATAGAGAACCAGTGTCGCCCATAAAAATTTTTGCTGGGGGAGCATTATACCAAAGAAAACCTAAACAAGCTCCTACCACTGAACCACAAAAAATTGATAATTCTCCAACATCAGGAATGTATTGGATTTGTAAATACTCAGAAAAAATTGTATTTCCTACGACATAAGAAATAAGTGTAAAAGATAAAGCGACAAGCATCACTGGGACAGTTGCTAACCCATCTAAACCATCTGTTAAATTAACTGCATTCGATGCACCGATAATTACAAATATACCAAATGGTAAAAAGAATAACCCCATATGCCATATTAAATTTTTAAAAAAGGGAAAATAAAGATTATACAAATATTCATGGTTAGAATACTTAACTAAAATTGTTAATGTTATGGCGCTAATTATAATCTGACCAAAAAGTTTGTAACTTGATTTAAGTCCTCTTGAATTTTTTAATTTAATTTTTAATATATCATCCAATAAACCTAGAGCACCTAAAGAAAGAGAAACAAATATTAAAGTCCAAACATAAACATTTTTCAAATCAGACCACAGAAGCGTACTAGAAATAATTCCTATAATAATAATTACTCCTCCCATTGTAGGTGTTCCAGATTTTTTTATTATATGGTCTATTGGTCCATCTTGCCGTATAGGTCCAGCTATCATTTTTTCTGAAAATAATTTTATTAATGGTCCTCCTATTATGAATACTACGATTAATGAAGTTACAACCGATAGACCTGTTCTAAAAGTAAGGTATTTAAATACATTTAAAAATGAATACTGATCTATTAAAGATGTTAATAAATTAAATAACACTTATATTCCCTTTATCATTTTTTTACTAAAATTATTGAGCCCTGTTGCGTTTGATCCTTTTATCATTAAGTAGTCATTATTTGATATCAATTTGCCTAAACTTAAATCTATATCTTCATTATTTTGTAAGATATTTCCTCTTTTATCTTTATTAAGATGTTTATAAGTGAAAATTGTTTTATTTCCTTTAATGAATACTTTATCAATATCAGAATTGTTAATAACTTTAGATAATTCCTCATGATATTTTTTAGACTTAGGACCCAATTCAAGCATATCGCCAAGAATTAAATATTTCTTAAATTTTTCTTTTTTAATCAAGTTAAGCTTATTGATAGCATTTTTTACTGACAATGGATTAGCATTATAACTCTCATCGATTAATTTAAATTTTTTCTTATATCTATTAATCGAATATTTTTTTCCTCTTCCTTCAGAAGCTTCTAATTTCTTAATCTTTTTTTTAATTCTAGTTACGTCAACTTTTAAGACTTTTAAGAGTGCTATTGTGGCAAGAACATTATAAATATTCAAATCTTTAATTTCAAAATTTATTATCTGATTATTTATATCGATATAAATTTTAAAATAGTTTCTTTTTTTTAAAACTTTTTTAAGTAGAATATCGGAGTTTTTGTGTTTGCCATACGTAAAAATTTTTAATTTGAATGATGTTGCCTTTCGGAAGAGGTAATGAAAAAATTTGTCATCTCTATTTAAAATGATCGTTCCTCCAGCTTTAATATTTTCTATCATTTCTGATTTAGCTTTAGCTATTCCTCGGATATTGCGAAAATTTTCCAAATGGGCCTCGCCAATATTAGTAATTATACCGATATGTGGTTTTATTAATTTGGTGAGTTTTTTAATTTCTCCAGCTTTACTCATACCAACCTCAAAAATTCCATATTTATCATTATAACTAAGATTAGATAAGCTCAATGGAACACCATAATGATTATTGAAAGACTTTGGAGAAAAGTAAGTTTTTCCAAAATTTTGTAACAAATTTCCAAGTAAATTTTTTAATGATGTCTTACCGGCACTACCTGTAATCGCTACTATTTTGGCTGAAGTATTTTCACGTTTTAATTCAGCAAAGTTATTTAAAAATTTAAAAGTATCCTTAATTTTTATTATCTTTTTATTTTTTTTTTGAATTTTAGAAGATGTAATTATATATGATGCCCCTTTTCTTAAAGCATCCTTAACAAAATTGTTACCGTTATTTTTTTTTCCTTTAATGGCTAGAAATAGATTATTTTTTTTTAATGTTCTTGTATCAATTGATAGTCCACTAAAATTTATTGATTTTGTTTTTTTTAAAAGATTTTCTAGAATTAATTTATTTTGAAGATAATTTTTTTGTTTTTTATTAGAAATTTTGGATTTAATATTGATCGTTTTTACAATTTGTTTATCCGAAATATTAAAAATTTTATCTTTATAGATTTGCTGCTCTTCATGCCCTTTGCCAGCAATTAATATTATCTCTTGGTAGTCGGCATTTTGGATTGCTTTTTTTATTGCCAATTTTCTGCTGCCTATATTAAAAGCTTTATTTTTAGAAATATATTTTAATAGTTCATTTCTTATTTTTATAGGATTTTCATTTCTCGGATTATCATCTGTCACATAAATTTTCTTACAAATAGCATTCGCTATATTTGCCATCATGGGTCTTTTTTTTTTATCTCTTTCACCTCCACATCCAAATACTAAAGTAATTTTGTCTCCATAATTATTTTTTAAATGTTTGAGTGTTTGAAGTAATGCATCAGGTGTATGAGCGAAATCTACAAAAACTTTAGTTTCATTCGGATAACTTCTCACAAGTTCAAGCCTACCATTTACATCTTTAATTTTTTTGATTGCTTCGTATATTAATCTCTCGTTTAAATTACATAATTTTGCAGCTCCAATTGCCATTGCTAAATTTTTAATTTTGAAGTCACTTGTAAAATTTGATGAAATATCTTTTATTTTTTCAAATTCTCTATCGATCTCTAAAAGTTTAAAATTTTTTTTTTTGGCAATTCTTTTTAGGATAAAGAAGGGTTTAATTTGTTTGTCTGTAATAATTGTTGATTTTTTGCCTAAAATTTCTTTGAATAATAATAGTTTTGCATTTAGATATGATTTCATAGTTTTATGATAATCTAGGTGATCTTGACTTAAATTTGTAAAAATTCCTCCTTTAAATCTAATATGATGTAATCTTTTTTGATGTAATCCATGACTTGACGACTCTATTATCACATTATTAATTTTTTTCTTTTTTAAAAATTGTAAACTTTTGTGAACTGTGATTGTGTCAGGAGATGTAAGATTTGTTTTAATAATTTTATCATTATATTTAATGCCAAGAGTTCCAATTGTTGCAGCGGGAATATTATTAATTCTTAAAATTTGA
>MDTC01061047.1_pt1 | contig 18626 bp, 14 predicted proteins | sample 811181 | NCBI WGS metagenome assembly MDTC01 (sample SAMN05326644, study PRJNA326480) | marine metagenome | isolation source: seawater | place: Pacific Ocean: North | collected 2011
TCATATTCGATGATCTCAACCATCATCTTCTTGCCACCGACATTCAGCCCGCCAGCAGCATTAACCTGCTTGGACCACAGCTCCACATTTGGCCACTGGGTCACGGCAGAGCCGCCCGCAAGCGGACCGGACTTCGGCGCCACCTGACCGATCTTGATGACATCTTGCGCCTGCGCGGCGATGGCGAGAAACGAGGCCGACGTGGCAATCGCAGCTGCCTTGAACAAACTCTTCAACATGGTTTTCCTCCCAGAACGAATTCGCGTGGCCATGCAGCGGCGCTGCGATGGCCTGTTTGTTGTTACTAAAAATCTTAGAAAGCCACAGGCGCACTGCAACCAAATTCCACATTTTGATCTGTATTGAATTCATTTATCTCTATATCGAATTCATTTATTGAATTTTGATAGAAAATTGGATGAAAATCCGCTATTATGAATTCATATGAAAGTTTACTGAATCCTTTGTGACGCAGGAATAGCCGAATCGGATATCTGACAGGAGCCATGCATGATACAGACACCGGATACCGGGCGCGGAAACAACAGCGATGAGGCCGTTGCAGGTGCCATCCGCGAGATGATTGCGGGCAACGCGTTCGAAGCGGGTGAGCGGATCACCGAGAGCGAACTCAGTCGCAAGCTGGGGGCATCACGGACACCCATCCGGATGGCGCTGAAACTCCTTCATGCCGAAGGTCTGCTGATCAAGCTGGACGGGCGTGGTTACAGCGCCCGGACATTCAGCGCTGAAGCGCAGGCACAGGCCACCGAAGTGCGCGGCGTCCTTGAAGGGCTGGCGGCTCAGCGGCTTGCGCATCATGGTCTTTCCGCGCTGAACCGTGAACGGCTCAACAAATCCGTTGAAGCCACCGGCGCAATTATCGGCCGAGGGGTGCTGGATAATGAGGCGATTGAAGCCTTCACCGTGGCTAATCTCATTTTCCACCGGACCATCATGCAGGGCAGCGACAATCCGTTCATCGAGGATTGCCTGCGTCGCCTCAAGGTGATGCCGGATAGCGGGGTGGGCGAGGTGGTGGGCAGCGACCATGTCAACTGGTCACTGAACCGAATTATTGTCAGCCACAGCCAGCATGTGATTATCAAGAGGGCTATTGAAACAGGCGATGGAACGCGTGCCTTCAATATGATGCGCGAACATTCCAGCGCCCCAGCTGAATATCACGAATTATTCTGACGCAGCATCGCCGGCACTTTCCCATTTATGATCCCTCCCTATCCTGCACGCCTCCGCCAGTGGGTCATTATCAAACACCCGGGCACGGCATTTTGAGGGATGCGGCGTTTACGAACGCACCCAAGCATCCTGGGATCTTTGTTGCAAGAAGGTGAGAATAATGTCAGGGATGCCGATGTCTATGTTGAGGGATGATGACGGAGTGGCTCCCGACCCGATGCCTGGAGACGGCGATGTCCGAATCAGAATTTAAGAATGACGTGATCATCATTGGTGGCGGCCCTGTTGGCGTCGGTCTGGCCATAGATCTGTCGGTCAATGGGCATCGCAGCATCATTGTTGAACGGCATGAAAACATCCAGCGGATTCCGAAGGGTCAAAACCTGACGCCGCGCACCGGCGAACATTTCCAACGGTGGGGCGTAACCGATGCGATCAGGGCCGCCGCGCCAATCCCGCGAAGCTATGGCAGCGGCGGCGTGGCGACCTATGGCAGCTTCCTGTCCAACTATCACTATGAATGGTTCAACCGGGCAAAAATCATCAATTACTACGCTGCAACCAATGAAAGGCTGCCGCAGTACGAAACTGAAGCTGTGCTGCGTGCACGCGCGGCGGCTGATGATCGCATCACCTTTCTACCGGGCTGGAGTTTTGTCGCACTCGACCAGAATGAAGATAGCGTTACTGTTACAATCCAGGAAACAAAAGGGAAAGGTCAGCGCAATCAAATAGCGAGCTATCTGATCGGCTGTGACGGAGCCCGCTCGCCCGTGCGCGAGGCGGCAGGCATTACCCAGACTGTTGAACCGCATGACAGGCTAATGGCGTTGCTTGTCTTTCGTTCACAACAGCTTGATAAAAAGCTGTCTATCTATGGCGAAAAGGCAATCTTTAATGCCATTAATCCAGATCTGAAGGGTTATTGGCAGTTCCTTGGCCGGGTTGACCTTGATTGCAACTGGTTCTTCCATGCGCCAGTTCCGGCGGGAACAACACGCGACAATTTTGATTTCGGCACGTTCCTCGAAAAGGCCGTAGGGGCGCCAATCGATATCGAGTTTGAATATGTCGGTTTCTGGGAACTGCGCCTCAGCCTCGCAGACAACTACAGCATGGGCCGGGTATTCATTGCGGGTGATGCAGCGCATTCGCACCCACCCTACGGCGGCTATGGCGTCAATATAGGCTTCGAGGATGCGCGCAACCTTTCCTGGAAACTGTCAGCCTGCCTTGATGGCTGGGGCGGGCCGCAGTTGCTGGACAGCTATTCGAGTGAGCGGCACCCGGTCTTTGCCTCAACACGTGATGATTTCATAGTCAAATCAATCATCGACGATCGAAGCTTCACCGAGGAATTTGACCCCCGCCGCGACCTTGCCGCTTTCGAGGATGCTTGGGCCCAGCGCGCGGCCGGCGATGACAGTATGGTGACGCAATATCTGCCGCATTATGCCGGGTCCCCCATTGTCTGCGGACATCCCGGCGCTGTATCCGGCGCAACTGGGCAGCACACTGTAACCGCACAGGCAGGACATCATCTGGCACCTGCACCTCTGCCAGACGCCACTGATCTGTGGAAAGCGCTGGGAGCCGGCTTTACCCTGATGAACCTCGCAGACGACGCAGGTCTGACTAATGCTTTCACATCAGCAGCCCGGCAGCGCGGCATTCCATTAAAAACGCTTGATCTGGCATCCGCTGAGCTAATGGATTTATATAGCGTAGAGGCCATATTAGTCCGGCCTGACCACTTTATTGCTTGGGCGGGGTCAGCAGCACACGCGGATGCGACCGATATTCTAGATCGTGCGACGGGACAGTTTGAAGATGAAACATGACAGCCGAGCTCGGACATCGCTACATTGCTGCCGAATGGAAGTAACCCGGTGGAAAACCCTGCTGACAGGTCCGCCATCGGGACCGTGCAAAACGGGTCTATCGAACTCGCTTGCAAACCGGCGATTGCCGCCCGCAAAACCTTTGAGACAAACGACTGAGCAAGCAACCTTCGCCAGCGAGCCAAAGCAGAGGCTTATTTGCAACTCCTCCGAACGGTCACCTAGGTGCGCGGTGCCTATCAGAGAATAACTGCCTGTTCGAAATTCCGCTCCCCAATACCATCTTCAAAGATGCCACGCTCATCAATCCACTGACGGGACTTGTCGTAGATGTCTTTGGAATATTCCTCAAATACGATGCGCTCGCCTGGGCCAAACAGCCGTGTGTCAATCTGGTCGCGGAACCGCTCGGGGAACTCCTCGCGATAATAATGGGTATAGAGTTCCGGCCGCAGGTCGATATCCGCCTGCGCACGGCGCAGTGCAGCGAAATATTTCTCGACATCATCAAGGCTGGTATCCTCGGCTACCATCGCCGCCATCATGAAGCTTGTATCGAGCACCTTGCGGAAGCCAAGCTGTTGCATGAAATAATAGGGGCCACTGAACAAGCTGACCGCCGGAACATTGCCATCGATCAGATGCTCCATCCGCCGGAACAGCAAGCCATCTGAATAGGACAGATTTATCTCATCGGCGGACAGAAACGGCTCCAACGCCTGAATGGTCGAATAATGGCTTCCAGACTGGAAACCGACCGAAATCGGGACATTTGCAAGGTCTTCCGGTGTCCTAATATCAGACTCCGACGGCACAAAAATCCCACAAGGAGATACCGAATAGGCTTTACCATACAGGCGCCCGTGGCCAGAGGCCGCTGCCACATTCACAGTCCAGTGGCAGGCACAGCTGACGTCGCTGGACCGGCCTTTTTCGAACGTCTGGTAGGCCCCCACCTTGTCACCGAGGTCATGCACATGGTTTGTGGCTGATTTCAACTGGTCCTCGAGCGCATAGGCCAGCCCTTCATCATCGAAATAGCCTTTTTCAACACCAACCCATTCTTGTAGCCGCATATGCGGTGCAATTACAAACTCCGCTGACATTTAAAATCTCCCGTCTAAACTTCATTTCGTTACACGATATTTACTTCCTAAGTCTGCAGACCCTTGGGCCAACGTCATCCGTTAGATTAAGTTCGTAGACCCATAATCACAATTCATGCAATTTTATATTTATAATAAAAATTATTAATGCAAGAACGCCAATTTTTTATTAAAGAGTAAAAGATGAAAAGTAAAAATTTCATGGACCTGGATGGCCACACCTTGCGAGCCTTCCTGACTATCCTCGAACTCTCATCCGTCTCCAAGGCGGCAGAGAAACTTGATCTTACACAGCCTGCGGTTAGTCATATTCTACGACGGCTTCGGCACATACTTGGTGATCCACTTTTCATCAGAACAGGCCATCGATTGACACCGACAGAAACGGCGCTTGCTTTAAAAGCAAGCGTAATAGAGGCACTGGACAGCCTGCAGCGCCTGACAGAGCAGCGTTCCTTCAACCCGTTGCACGAAGAAATGAGCTTCGTTGTCGCAGCCAATGACATGCAGCGCGACCTGATCTTCCCCAAGCTGCTCCGGGACGCGATTGCTGAAGGCATAACCCTCGAACTTCAGTTCATCCCATCTGGACAGCCGAGTGTGCCGTGGATTCGTGATTCAAGGTGCCATCTGGCCCTCACTCCTCTACCACCAGAGGCCTCCGACATCTATCAGAAGATAGTCCTCAGGGGCAGGATGATGTGTTTCTTTGACGCCGAAATGGGTGATCCGCCGCAGACCCTCGAAGATTTCTACAACGCCCAACATCTGAGCGTCCGGTTCATGGAAGGACGCACCTCATGGTCAATCTGGTCAAGCAATGAAGTTGACAAATCGCTAATCAAACGACCTGTCGTTACCGTTTCTAATTTTAATGCCATTACTCCGTTTATCAAAGGCACAAGAATCATAGCGACGCAGATGGATTTGATGCGTTTGCGAACACTTCGAACACTGGACGTTGCACCGCTTCCTTTCGACAGTGACCCCGTTGCAATTTATATGGTGTGGCACGAAAGAAGCCAGAATGATCCGGCACATAGATGGTTGAGGCAACGGGTCGAGAGTGTGGCTATGCAGGTGGCAGGCAGTATGTCCAGAAACGGATCCTGACTGGCTTCGTTTAAAATCAAGCAGCCAGCCCCGGCAACCCCAATTCAATGTCATCGACTGCTGGCTCAAAATTAGCCAGCCTAGCAGTAATTACTTCATGCCACCTGATCCAGTCCACACTTACGAAGGCATTGCAAGAAATTTGCCGCTAAGCCATCAAAGTGCATAATAAAACAAACGTATCGTGATAGTTCTTGACGACTTTTTCAGATAGCTAGACCGCTTTTTGGTTAATCGTCTATGCTGATTATACGTTAATGCGTATTCCACGTATACTAAGTCAAACCGTATAATTTTTTTGTTGAGAATGATTATCATTATCAATACAATTTTAAATTATGGTTTTCATGTTTCCTTCCTGAACATGAAAACCACAACTAAAACCAAAAAAAGAACAGATGGATCTATGATGAAACTATACGCTTTGCTATTCGCATTAGGCATCTCCTCACAGGCACTAGCGGCAGACGCAAAAATCGAAATGCTGAGCAAAGACGCCGATGGAAATAAGATGGTTTTCAGTGAGGAGATAGTTCGCATTGGGATAGGAGATACAGTGACTTGGGTGCCAACGGATAAAGGCCATAATGTTGAAATGGTGTCGTCACCAAATGATGTGAAATTTAAGTCAAAAAATAATAAAGAAGTTTCACTCACCTTCGAACAGGCCGGGATTTATTACTACTGGTGCACCCCACACAAAGGCATGGGCATGATTGGCCTAATTTTGGTTGGCGAAGATAAATCTAATTTCGATACGGTTTCGGGTGCCAAAGCGTTAGGTAAAAGTAAGAAAAAGCTCAAGCGCCTTCTTAATGAGCTATAGAAAGAATGAAGAGACTTTGGGCCTATTCATGGGCCTTATTCACGCCAGCGTCGCCGGTGTAATTATGACTGCAACTACATCTAAGGCCGCGGCATCAGAAAACGTTGCCACACGGCGCCTATAGACTAATTGGATTGAATGCAAATTGCAGCTTGCGGAAAGGCCGGAGTATGGAAGTAAAAATCGCCGAACTAATAAATTTCGCAGAAAAATTGCTTCTGGCTTCGATTGCGCTATTGGCGATAGTTGCAACTGGCCAAGAAGTAATAAAAATCATTGAAAACCAAAGTGTAGGCCTTGCAGACTTACTTCTGCTTTTCATTTACACTGAGGTTCTTGGCATGATCGGGATATTTTTCGTGAGCAAGCGTATCCCAATTACCTTGCCAATATTCATTGCAATCACTGCTATTACGCGACTGATTATTCTACAGGGCAAAGATATGGACATGATCTCATTGGTGTATGAGGCAAGTGCAATCTTAATACTTGCACTTGCGGTTTTAGCTGTTCGTTACCGTCCAAAGAACCATTACTCATATCAAACGGATGATTAGGCACCTACCTTACAAGTTATATGTTTATATAACCGCCCACAAAAGGTGTGTGCTGCCTTGTCGAAGGCAAAGCCGGGGCTCGAAAAAAGATGGGTGCAGTGACCAACTCCAATTGCAATAAAATGAGGACACGATGATGTTCATAGCAATGAACCGGTTCAAGATTTGCCCTGGTCGAGAGATTGACTTTGAAAACATTTGGAAGCAAAGAGACTCTCACCTGGAGGGCGTTCCTGGCTTTGAAAAATTCAACCTAGTCAGGGGAAAAATGGATGAAGATAAGACATTTACCCTTTATGCATCCCACACTGTTTGGCGATCAGAAGATGACTTTTTGAATTGGACTAAATCGGACGCCTTTCGGCAAGCTCACAAGGGAGCAGGTGCTAATAGCGACATCTACCTGGGACACCCACAATTTGAAGGTTTCACAGCCGTGCTTTAAGCGACACATGATGGAAATCCAAGGCAAGAATTTAAGGGAAATACTAGATAGAACCGAGACCCTCAGCGAGCACCATCTCCCGGGTTTTATATGCGGCACAACACCCTAATTGAGGCAGTTTTTCTATCACCGCTAAAATGGTTAATATCGAGGCATCATATTGGATTGCAAAAAATTTAGTCTTTTGTTGCTGGCCATCATGCTGGCAGCCGTGATGATTTCAAAACGCGCCGCGGCGGATATCATTCAAATTGAGTTCACTCAGTTTGATACTTTCAGCATCGAAATTGTGAAGATTGATGTCGGCGACACTGTCGAATGGTTGCCAAAAAATAAGGGACATAACGTGGAGTTCCTTGCTGGCCCAAAAATGCTCGACCTTCCCCCAAAATCAAATATTAACGAATTCCATTCTGTCCTTTTTGAAAGAAAAGGCGTTTATTTGTATGGCTGCACACCGCATTTAAACATGGGGATGCTGGGCCTGGTTGTGGTTGGTAACGATTTTCACAATATTGGAGAGGTAAGGAATATAGACCTCCCTAATGTTGCGCAGTCAGTTTTGATGAGCCTGCTAAAGGAGGCGCAATCATCTCCAAAATCCAACTAGATTAAATTTCCAAAACCTTCATCCACTTAGCTGGCATGGGCACCTTATCTCCTTTGCCATATGATGAACTTGCTATTTACGATGAGACCTCAGCCATTTGATAAATAATTTATGCGAGGTTTAATCAGGCTCGTAGAGCCTTGTCTGGCGGCAATCTAGTGGACATACAAAACTGTCCTTAGAAACCGCAATTCCAGTCTTGACCCCACGCCGTTTGCCAAAATGCTTTGTGGCTTATATTTGATTTCGGCCTGCCGCCACGCCAGAGATCACGCTTGGGCGTAGATACTTTCTCAAAATACGACTGAAGCTGTAGCACTAGGGTGGCTTGGATATCAGCCACATCAGGCGTGTCCACAATGTTTACCCTCTCATCTGGATCATTAACAAGATCGTACAACTCCGGCTCCAAGCCATCAAAGCCCTCTACATTGAAACGCTCTACGTAAAGATGTGTGCTGGTCCTTATTGCACGGGTTTCTTCCTGTTCTACAAAGACGGCCTCGCGATGCATGGTCGGGGGGTCATTAAGGTCAAGCGGCAGCGAGTCTGTGAGATTGCCTCTCAGCAGTGGTAATCTAGCAAATGAAAGGATTGTGTTTGGCAGATCCAACTGACTGACAAGTGCGTGCGATTCATTACGGGTTACGCCACAGCCGCTGATGATTAATGGGATATTATAACTCGGTCTGTGCATGGAGGAAGGCCAAGCGGCCAGCCCATGGCCCCAGATGCCATGATTGCCCAGAGAGAACCCATGATCGGCTGTATAGATTACGAGTGTATTCTGATCCATCTCAAGCGATTTAAGCTTCGCAACGATACGGCCAACCCCGCTGTCAATGAGCGATGTCTGGGCAAAATAATTCTTCAAACTGTTTGTATCATTGGGAAGCTTCAACGGTCCTGCAAACCGTTCGTGAGGGTGCGTGCCCGCTTCAAGCACACGTTTTGTATAACGATCAATAACGGACTGACTCAAACCTTCACGCGGAACAGAGTCCAGCGAAGCATGATCATACAGATTTGCGAAAGCGTTATCAGCTCTGCCCCTAATCGCCGGCCAATGCCCATAGGGCCCATTATAGGGCACAAATGCAAAAAACGGTGCGCTGCTGGTTTTTTGTGTTTCGAGAAAGGCAATTGTGCGTTCGGTGAAGAAATCGACAGAGTGGCCCTCATAGACATAATTCTGGTCATTATCAATCATCCTGTTCCCAAAGAAACTCACCGTATGGCCATGTGGAAACGTTACCCAGTGGTCAAAAGAGGACGGGGGCTGCCAGGCCTTGCCGAGATGGTATTTGCCAATAAGCGCGGTCTTATAGCCATTCGTCTGCAATCTTTCTGGCAAACTTTCGAATTCACCAATGGCATTCCACCTTTCAGGCCATTCATCCTCAAGACCATCATCCAGCCAAGTGTGAATGCCATGCGTGGAAGGCATCAATCCGGTTAGAACAGACGCGCGACAGGGTGAACACATCGCATTTACACAATAAGCGTTTCGAAAGAGTAAACCGTTCTGCGCTAGTGCGTTTAGTGCCGGTGTGTGAACTTCGTTATTTCCATAGGCGCCAAGGAAATCCGCCGACTGATTGTCAGACATGATCAGTATGATGTTTGGCCGATCCTGTTTCATTTTTGCCGCCCTAGACTGCCAAGATTGTTTCGCCAATGATGATCAAAGCAAATCAAGCGACGATGCCAATCTGTCGATATAACCACATTGCCACTGCCTCTGCTCGTCGTCCGGCTGCTGCCGGAGGAAATTCGCAAGGAACGGGTCTTCCAACGCGGTGGTGTGCCCCGACAGCGCTTCGATTACCCGATGACCACAAAACGGCACGTAGGCCTCAGAATATCCACCTTCGTGCACTGCAACAATCCTACCGTCACACAGATCTCCGGCGACCTCGACCAGCATGTCTGTCATGGTCGCATAGGTCGTCGACAAGCATGACATTCTAGCTAGTGGATCCACATGACTGGCATCGTATCCTGAAGCGATAATGATGGCCTCAGGTCGGAAATTCCTAATCAACGGCACAACAATGTTCTGCATGGCATGAACATAAGCATCATGGCCGCAACCAGGCGGAAGCGGCACATTTGTATTAGCACCTTCACCCCTGCCGCTGCCGCGCTCCTGCCAACCGTTGTATCCCGGCGGAAACATATTGGTCTGATGAATTGATAACGTATGCACATCTGGGTCTTCATAAAAAATATGCTGCGTGCCATTGCCGTGATGTACGTCCCAGTCGACAACGAAGAACCTACCCCCAAGGCCTTTTTCACGTGCATCCGCTATAGCAAGCGGGATGTTTGCCAGAAGGCAAAAACCCATCGAATGTTCGGCAAGGCAGTGATGCCCAGGTGGGCGGGTAAGTGCATACGCGGTCTTGTGATTGCCTTTCAGAACCGTAGCTAGCGCTGCTATGGCGAGGCCCGCCGACATGCGAGCTATTTCAAATGACCCTTTTCCAAAAGGTGCTGCAGGACCAAGCAATCCTCCCTCACGCTCACTGAGGGACTGGAATTCTTGGAGATAGGACGTTGTATGTATCCTCGTAAGCTGCTCTAAAGATGCTTGCACTGCCGAAGGCCTGTCCAAGGCCTCGAACAAACCCGTGCGCTGCATCAAATTCAGCATTCTGCGCTTTGACTCCGGGCTTTCCGCATGCCCGCCAGCCGCCATTGGCTGCACCCATCCGCCAACAGGCTGCGTTAGGGCAGCTTCGCCCGTCGTGTGCCAAAAGCAGGATTCGGAATGAAAAAAGGCAGATTGTTTCATGACGCTCGCGTCCTGTAAGGATAGTTGCAAACCCGTCTTCCCCTAGGGTCATTAAAGCCGGAATCAATCAAGCCACGTTGCCACGACGCGCACTCCAAGTGTGCAAGAAGAGGAAAACGGCTGCGACAATTAGAGCTGTGAAGTGTATGGCTTCAGGCTTCATCAGAATTGCCAGCGCCACAACCAACCGCGCACATGCCTCTAGCAAACTCAGCTGCTTAAGGTCAAATTTTGCCAGCGCTGTTGCAACCAGATACAACGCAACAACCAGACGGGCCAGCAACCAGCTCAGAGCGAAAAGATCGATACCGTTCTCATAGCCGGGCAGCGGCGAATTTGTTGGGCTGGTCGGATCAATCAGGGCCTGATCAATCAGTAGCAATTCGGGATAGAACGCAAAGACAAACGGAATTGTAAACATTACAATGCCAGACCTGACCGAACTCAGTCCGGTCGCCATGGGTTCTGCCTTTGTAATTGTAGAAGCAGCAAAGGCGGCAAGCGCTACAGGCGGCGTGATGGCCGAGGCCACCGCAAAATAGAAGATGAACATATGCGCAGTGAAAGTGGCTATCCCAAGTCCTACAAGTAGGGGGCCCATTAGGAGCGCCACATTGACATAAGCCGGCACGGCCGGCATACCCATTCCCAGCAGAACTGCCAATAACATAGTCATAACAAGCGCAAGAAACTGAAATAAAACTGAGCCGTCGCCACCGAGATCGAAAGAAAGAAGGAACCGAAGGACATCAATCGCCACAAATTTTGAAAGGCCAGTAAAATTTAGGCAAACATCGATAACCGTAACCGCCAGAAACATCAGATAAAGCGAAGATATCGTGATGCCCGATTCGGCAAGTGCATCAAGCAGCTTGCGTGGCCGTGAGCGAAAATCCCTGTCAAGAAAGAGCAGCACAGTCACAAAAGCTGCAGCCCACCATCCAGTTGCACCGGCATCACCGGCTGCATTCTGGAAGATCTGCAGAAACCATGGCAATGAATGAACAACACACCTGCTATCCTGCAGGACAGATTCCGCACCAAGCAATGTACCAAAAAAACCACAACCAACCAGATCCTTTGGCGTCAGCAACAGGATCAAAATCATTAGAATTGGCAGCAGGATCTGACACAAATGTAAAATATCCTGGCCGCTGATGCGCATTTCATCAGTCAGCGCGCCAAAAGCCTCGATTCCTTGTTTGCGTGACTGGAACGAGGCGCTCAGAAAAAGACACAGGAAATAAGCAATCGCCGGCAATGTTGCCGCGATGATTACATCCCGGTAAGGAACCGCTGTCATTGCCGCGAGAATAAAAGCAGCAACCCCCATCACCGGTGGCATGATCGATCCACCGGACGACGCTGCCGCCTCCATACCCCCAGCAAAGACTCGCGAAAAACCCCGCTGGATCATCATTGGGATGGTAAGAACGCCAGTTGACAGCACATTGACGACAGGTCCACCAGTTATCGTCCCGAACATGGCTGAGCTGACTATCGCCGCATGTGCTGGCCCGCCGCGGAGCCGCCGTGTCCAGCGGAAGGCCAACTTGATTAAGGTCTTGCCACCTGCAGATTTTCCGAAGAGAGCACCTAGGATGATATATGGGAAAACGACGTTCATGATCACGTGCATAAAACGCCCAAGGAAACCGGACGCATTGTTCACCAGCGCGTCATGCACATTCGGCACTCCATCAAGAAACGATCGCGGCTCTCCCCCAAGCTTAGTCATAAAATATTTGTTTATGTTGTCTGGACCGTGGAAATACCAAACAAGCACTGTGATAATGGTATATGCAGCGATACAAAGAGAAATGGCCACTAGGGGCAATCCCCAAACCTTAATATTGTAACCCAGAAAGATTATCAGGGCACATCCCATGATGGCCACTAGCCAGACGCCCGTAGTGCTGACGCATTTGGGGTCCTCAACCGTATCTGGTTTTGGCAAACCCATTGTCTCAGCTAATTCAATTTCAGCCTGCAATGTTTCCGCCATAATCCGCGCGCGCTCACCATTCAGCAAATCAATTAGACACACACTGTCAATTTCGATCAGGTACGTGAAAGACACAGCTGCTGCGGCGATTACAAGCGCAAAATCCATAAAAGCGCCCAGAAAAGCCTTATCGGTGCCCCGCCACTCGCGCCACATCGAGTGTTTTAGTGCAACAACGATCATCATCAGAGTGAAGACTAGCGGGTAAAACCATTCCGTTGAGAATGATCGAACCTTTAGATTATTGATGCCGGTTGTGCCACGCCAGAATTCATCCCAGCCCGGTATAAGGGGTGTGCTGTTGACCACGCCCATCATTACAAAAATTAAAGCAAAGAAATAAACGGATCGGTTCGGGAAAATCGATGGTTCTGTATCTTTGATAGGATCAAGTGACATCGCGCGCCCAGAATAAAAATTAATCAGATTGGTAGCGCCGTGAAAGCGCCACCAGTAGTTGGGTCTGCTCAGCTGTCCAGAGCGCAAGCTTCAATTACATAGCCGGCGTCTTTCCATGCACGAGCCGCACCAGGATGGTATTTGACTGGGTTCGCGCCGCACATACCTTGCATAGGTAAGTCAAACCCGACTGTATCTCCATAAGGTGCCTTAGCCTTAAGGTCGTCTAGTGTAGCGACGTAGGCAGTCACAAGGTCATAGACCAGCTGCTCGTCCATATCTTTATGAACGACATTGCCGCCGATCGTTGCGAATGCCCGGAAGGTACCGTCTTCCGAAATGAAGGTCCAGTCAGACCCCATCGTTTCACGGAGAGTAGCCATATCCATGGTGACTGGCGCACTACCAGGCGCCTGCATATATTTCTGCATGGCCTCGCTCTCGTAGGCGGCTTTCGGCATCGACCAGCCGGTCATTTTACCAGCAGCTGTTACCGAAGTCAGACGCGATCCGGGAAAAAGTTCTGGCAGCACAATGGCATCTGGCTCACCGCTTGTTACCAGCGTTGCGCCCTGACCCCAATTAACCTGCAAACCTTCATAATCCTCGCCATCTTTTAGGCCAGCCACAATCTGGATCATGCTGCGCGCGTTGGTCAGCGCGCCGCCGCGCGGTGGCCCGTTATAGATCTTGCGACCTTTCAGATCGTCCCAGCCTCCGATATTTTTGGCGTCGTAGGCATAGAGAAAGAATATGCCAAGTGTAAACGGATTGATCGCTCTAAGATTGCCTGCAAGCTCCGCCCCCTTCTCCTTGCCCAGTGAACCGTAAGGGCCGACACCCCGGCTCATCAGAAATGGCAAAATATATGGCGTAGCCGCTATATCCGTCTTACCTTCGGCAACATTCTGGATTGAGTTGGTCAGTGTCTGGCCATCAGCAAGCTGAATATTGGCAATGCCCTTGGTTCCGGCAATTTCCGTCATATGCGCGGGCGACAGATGTGTGGCGCCACCCGGGCTTGCGGTTTCAGCCGTCAGATTAACCTGCGCGCTGACAGCACCACTGAACAGCGCAACACTGGCAAAGGCACTCAAAACCGTTTTCTTAAACATGAATTTCTCCTGTTATTTTCTATCTGGATAACTAGAAGACACAGAACATGGTCGAGTCAAACAATATTTAACTTGTTAAGCAAAAAGCTATCGGATGCGAATGAATACCCACATCAATCTACAAGGGCCTGGCAGGAAACGATTTTTAAACCCTAAACAAATCAACCCAAATCCACCGCCGCAATCGATCAGAATTGCTGGGGCTGGTTGCTAAATTTGGATTGATTTGACTCGAGGGGTACGTTGGAGTGACTTTTGGCTCGGACCAAGTGCGGTGATAGATGGGCGGAGGAAAGAGCTTGTAACGTGAGCACCTCTCGGGGAGGCTCCATTTTATATCGATAGATTTTGACTGGCGAAGCAATCCGGTTGAGTTGTATTACTTAACCACAAAGGGAGGAAAAAATGAAAATTCACAATCTGTTTATCGTTCTTATTGCAATGTTTGGCCTTGTTAGTACTGCGAATGCAGACACCCGCATCACCTATAAATCGGCCAAATCAACATCATCCTACTATCAGATGGCGGTGGAAATCGCCGAAGCGATGAAAACCGGCTCATCCGGGGACATAATCGTCACTGTCGAGGAAAGCCAGGGTTCTGTGCAGAACGTCATGGAAGCCATCGGACGCACCAACAACTATGTGTTCACTACGCCGCCGGTTCTAATCAAGCTAGCTCGTAGCGGCAGTGCCATGTTCAAGGACAAGGGCAACCCGCGTTTTAACGAAGTCCGAGCGCTGTTCCCGATCCCTTCGCTGACAATGCATTTCATCATGTCCAAAGGGTCTGGTGTGACCGATTTCGCCGGTATGGAAGGCAAAACCATCCTGCTTGGCAAGGGGTCTTTTGGCGCGCGTGAAGGAGCTAAATATCTGAAACTTTTCGGCCTTGAAGGAAAGGTCACGCTTGCCGAAGTGGAATTGTCGAATGCGGTTCCGGCACTGAAGAACGGGCAGATCGATGGATTTGTTACTGCCGGCTCATATCCGGCACCCAATGTCATTGAGGCTGCCGCTTCGGCCGGCGCCACGGTGATCTCACTGAATGACGAGCAGGTCAAAGCCTCGAAGCGCACGCGCCTTGTGATCCCCGCCGGCACGTATGCAGGCCAGACAAGTGACGTGATTACCACCTCACTTCCGGTTGTCGCCTTTACCACCACCGACATGAATGATGAAACGGCCTACCAGTTGACGAAAACCTACTGGGAAAACAAGACAGCACTTGGCGCCGCAGCAAAATGGTGGGATGGCGTGTCGCTCGACATGCTTGACAATATTCTCACAGACATCCATCCGGGGGCAAAGCGCTACTATCAGGAGGTCGGGGCAAGCCTCGCCACGCATCACTAGGACAGGCAGGGCGGCCCAGGCCGCCCTCCTCTTTCCAAACATCCCATGACTGAGCAATCGTATCGCTGGATCTGGGTTGGTCTTGGGGCCGCCTCGATTACATTCCATATCTGGCTCATCTTTTCCGGGCTGGTACCAAGCCTTGTATCGCGGCCACTTCATATGGCACTGGCGCTGCCCTGGGTATTCATCTTCGCGGCGGACGGACCGGCACAACGCCGCCTCGGACTCTGCCTCACGATGATTGGCTGGCTGTTCTGCAGCTTTATAGCCCTGAATGAATCGTCACTTTCTGACCAATACGGCTTCATCGCCGGTGGCTGGCAGATCACGGTCGGTGTCGGCCTAATCCTTCTGACACTAGAAATGGCACGCCGCGCTGTCAGCTGGCCGCTGCCGCTGATTACATTTGTGTTTCTACTCTATGGGCTTTTTGGCAGCCACATTCCCGGTGAATTCGGACATCCCGGCCTCCCCTTCAACAGCTTTTTGGGCACACTCGTCATCACCGAAGGCGGGCTGTGGGGCAAGTTGACCGGCGTATCAGTTTCGGTCGTCGCCATCTTCGTTATTTTTGGCGCCGTCCTAAATGCCGGCGAGGCGGGTCAGGGCTTCATGAATATTGCCATAGCTGCCGCCGGTCGGCTGAAGGGAGGCGCCGCCAAGGTATCCGTCCTTTCATCAGCACTTTTTGGTTCGATCTCGGGCTCCGCATCGGCGAACGTTGCATCCACGGGCATGGTGACGTTGCCCTCGATGCGGCGTCTCGGTTATCCGAAACGGATTGCGGCGGCGGTGGAAGCTGTCGCCTCTACCGGCGGTCAAATCATGCCGCCCCTGATGGGCGCCGGTGCCTTTGTCATGGTTGAATTGACGGGTATCCCCTATACGCAAATAATAATTGCAGCGGCTCTGCCAGCCATTCTCTATTTCGCGACAGTCTGGATCGGCGTGAACGGTTATGCCGACCGCCATGATTTGCAGCCCTATCGCGAAGATATGCGTCCGGGCCTCAAGACAATTATCGTTACATCGCTGTTCTTTGCCGTGCCGTTCGGGGCGCTGCTATTTGTAATGTTCAGCGGTTACACCCCCCAATTTGCCGCCGCCTCCGCGATCATTCTTGCGGCGCTCCTACTACTCACCGGTGCCGATCTGGCTTTTAACCCGTCACGGGTGCGCGAGCGGATGGTGCAGGCAGCCATTACCGCCGGCAAGCAGATTGCAATGATCGCGTCCATCATTCTATGCGCATCAATCATCGTCGGCATCCTTGGCATGACTGGGCTTGGCGTTAAGATCACCTCCGGAATCCTCGCCTTCTCGGGTGATAATCTTTGGCTGGCTCTGGCTTTGACTGCTCTAGCTTGCATCATCCTTGGCATGGAAGTGCCAACAACCGCGGCCTATGTCATCTGCGTGTCGGTTGCCGGTCCAGCACTAATCGATATGGGCGTTGAGCCGCTTCTCGTACATCTATTCATCTTCTGGTATGCGCTTCTATCGACCATCACCCCGCCGGTGTGTGGCGGGGTGTTCATCGCCGCCAGCATGGTCGAGGAAAACTGGCTTCCAGTTGCTGGCAGCGCGATGTCGCTCGGGCTTGGCCTTTATGTGATCCCGCTTGCCATTATTCGGCACCCAGAACTGACTGGACTTGCCGACGCGCCAATGGCGGCCCTCTTAACAGCACTGCAGATCGGCATTGGGTTGGCGCTTCTTGGTCGTGGTCTTACTGCACCAAACGCGGTGCCAGTTCGCGCCGTGCTCGTTGCAGCCGGGCTTACGGTAATCTTTCTTCGCACTGATCTACTCGGCGGCTGATTACACTCCGGTTTTCATAGCTCGTGAACCGTGGAAGTTTAGTGTGCAAAGTTGAAGGTGTCAGGTGGACGTTACTGGGTTCGATTGCGAGAACTAGATCGATTTGGTTCGAGGGGTTGGTGCGTATGTTAGGGGTGGTAGTGGCTCGGACCTTGGGAAATGATAAAAGTTGATCTTCCCTGATTAAATTGCAACATCATACATCATCTGACTCATCCAGATAATTCTGGCGCGCGAGACCGGAATAATGCCGGGTGAGTTTCGCTTCCAGATCGGCCTCTCGGTGAACGCCAACAAGGATGCCTTCGCGCTGGGGTTCACCCTTCTTCTGTTTGATATTGACTTCCGACATTGTAACTCGCTGTGACATCCGAAGCGCCCATTCATGAAGATGCCCATACAGCTTGTCGAGAACCGGCCGTGAAGAAGAATTCCCACCGAGATCATGATATTCCTTTGGGTCGGTGTGAAGATCGAACAGCATGGGCCGGTGACCACCCGCCGAATGCATCATCTTGTAACGACCGTCAAAAACCATGAACAGCCGAGCTTCATGGCTTGCCATGCCTAGCCTGTCAGCCATCGGTGTGACCGCATAATCATATTCGCTGATCACATAGTTTCGCCAGTCCGCCGGTGAATTGCCGGTTAGCAACGGTACGAGTGAAAGTCCTTCAAGAATGTGCACCGCCGGCTCGCCGCCTGCCATCTCCACAAAGGTCGGGGCAAGGTCAATTTGCTCGACAAGCGCGTTACTGGCGGTGCCGCGAGTGCTATCACAGGCCGGGTCGGGATCAGCGATGATCAGCGGCACCTTCACCGAGACCTCGTGGAACAGGTCTTTTTCGCCAAGCCAGTGATCGCCCAGATAATCACCGTGGTCGGAGGTCAGGACAATGACCGTATCCTTATCACGCCCGGTCGCCTGCAGATGGTCAAGAAGCACACCAAGCTGGTCGTCGCACTGCTTGATTAGCCCCATATAGGCGACGATGGCCTTGTTCCGCGCCTCGTCATTCTGAAAGGTCTCGGCGATCTTATTGGTGAAGAAAGATTCATAAACTGGGTTTGCATCCTGTCGCTCCACCTGGTCACGGATCAGCGCCTGGATGTCGTCTTTGCTATACATATCGTGATATGGCGCTGGGACGATATAGGGCCAGTGTGGCTTGATGAAGCTGACATGTGCACACCACGGACCTTCCGCCTGGTCGATGAACGTGATCGCCTCACGCGTCAACCACGGCGTTTCGCTGTCCTCTTCGCGGATGTTGGCCGGCTTATCGGCATTTTCGATATACCAGCCGGAGGCCAGCCGCCCGTTTTCGACAGACCCGTTGGCATAGGTCGCCCACGGGTTGGCCGTGTCATATCCTTTTTCCTTGAGATAGCGGTTATAAGGGCCGTCATTCTCGCCATAGTCGCCATCCCA
>MDTC01171013.1_pt1 | contig 18621 bp, 12 predicted proteins | sample 811181 | NCBI WGS metagenome assembly MDTC01 (sample SAMN05326644, study PRJNA326480) | marine metagenome | isolation source: seawater | place: Pacific Ocean: North | collected 2011
AAAGCCCACACCAAAAGCAAGACTTGGAAGTTATTGCCTTACTTTCAGCAACCAATACTGCTGTCACAGTAATGGTTCTAGGTTTCCTCTACATCATCGGCCGCTCACGAAGTGGTGCTACACTTGCTCTAAAGCAAATGTACCCCATTGACACATGGGTTGGACTTGATCCAACTGCAGATTTCATTAGGCTTCTTGCAATTACTATTGCCGCAGGTCTAATCGCAATGCCAATAATGAGGTATGTCGGAAAAGGTGTGCTAAAACTGCACGAAGCAATTCCTCTACAATCGATGGTACTTGGTGTTATTATTTTCGTTGCCGCATTGGTATGGTTAACCACCGGATGGGTTGGAATTGGTGTTCTTATCATTGGTACAATAATGGGTCTAATGCCCCCTCGAATTGGTATTCGTAGGTCACACGGTATGGGTATAATCCTAGTTCCGATTATGATTTACACGTTCGCACAAAAGTTCGATGCATTTGGATTCTTGTAATCGCTAGTTGATCATTTGTTGAGAAGGGCTAAGAAGGCATTAGCTGCCTTTTCGCATGCATTGGCAACATCATCTAAACGCTGTAGTACTCGATACATGTGCATAGCTGCAAGAGCATCATCATCTCCTTGACTAAATACAATTGTTGCAGCATTCCTTTCAACAAGGTCTGCCTCATGCTCAAGTTGATTGACTTCACTGATTAAATCAAACAATACATTCATTTCCTTACGAGAGAATCCTGAGTGGCTTAAATTCTTTAATTGCTCAACAGTATCCTCATACTTTGCTACTGTTAACGATACCGCCTCACCCATTTTCACCAATTGATTTCTTGCTTCCTTGTTTTCAAATAAGTTCCTAAAAGACAGTTGTTCAGCAACATTCTGAGCATAATCTGCAATTCGATCTTGACGAGCTATCATCTGCATGAAATTATCATGGCCAATAGTGATTCTAACACCAGTGCGAATCTCTTCGCGTAATTCATTCTTGATGTTGTCGGCCTCTAACTCTGCCTCAATAGTTGCCTTGATAGATTTGCTCGCGTCTTTTCCTTCCGAAGCAAAAGTGACTGCTTTCAACATGCAGTTAACAGTGTTTTCAACCGCTTTAGCATGATTGTGAAACAATTCAAATGGTGATGGTTTGATTCCATCCTTAGAAGCAATCTCATCGGGAGATTCAGCCACCACCATAGTTTGCTCATCCACTGTTTCAATTTCCTTCTTAACCAAAATATAACCAGTAGCTGCGATTGCAAGAATTGTGACGATTGCAACATTTGTTGGGTTGCCATTGAACAGTATGTAGAAGAGGACGGCACCGAATCCGGCGAACGGAAGACTCGCTACCCAACTGGCTGCAATTTTGCCAAATACTCTAAAATCAACAGATGATGCACCTCCAGCAAGTCCAACTCCAACCACTGCACCGACTAATGTATGCGTGGTAGAGATAGGTACCGCCAAAAATGGCATAGAAAATATTAGCACTGTTGTTGCTGCTCCAAACTCGGCTGCAAATCCCCTAGAAGGCGTAATGTGAGTGATCTTCTTTCCAATGGTATCCATGACCTTGTACCCCCATGTGGCAACACCGACAGTAATTCCTGCTCCGCCAAGCAACAAGAGACCAATAGGTACACCAACTTGGTCTGGAGAAAGGACCCCTTTTGCCGAGGTCGCAATATCATATATTGCCGCCATTGGACCAATGGCATTTGCAACATCGTTTGCACCATGTGCAAACGCAACATAACATGCAGTTATCACTTGGAGCCAAATGAATACTCTCTCTACACCAGCATAACCTTCTTCTTTGAACTCATATTTTCTCAGCACAAACCACAAGGCTGTGCTTGCAAGCCCACCTATTGCCAAGGCCACTAGTAAACTGTTCAAAGGAATCCATGCGCCCTCGAGAAATGGATTGAATGTAATTCCATCCTTAGGAGGTAACCAGTTTTCTTTGTCAATATATCCTGCGCCATCTAGGTTTTTGTAAAAGCCCTTAAGTCCCTTAAACTGAAGTGCAAGACCCAGGACAAAAAATGTAGGCAGTGCAAGCAAAGGTGCAAGACTTCGAGTTCTTTCCAGGGGTTTTTCGTGATTGAAAATCAACTTGCGAATCAAAACAAACGAGAAATAAGCAATAATTCCCCCTAGTAAAGGAGATGCAACCCAGCTCAAGACTATCTCTCCGACTTTCCCCCAATTCACACTACTTGGTTGGATCCAAAGACCCATACCAATAACTCCCCCAACAATACTGTGAGTAGTAGATACTGGTAATCCGAATTTTGTAGCAATTGTCAACCAGATTGCTGCAGCGAGAAGAGCAGACATGAACCCATACATCAAATTCTGACTCAGTTCTCTTGAAAAACCATCTTCGCCAAAATCTAGAACCCCTTTACGAATTGTGTCAGTAACATGACTACCGAAAAATACAGCGCCTGCAAATTCAAATACTGCAGCCACAATTATTGCTCTACGAAGCGTAAGTGCACCGCTACCCACGCTTGTACCCATAGCATTTGCAACATCGTTGGCACCAATATTCCATGCCATGTAAGCACATACGAGTAGCGCAACACTGAGTATCAGCATAGTAGTGAGTTCCATATTCCATCCTATCAAAATACAGTATATCATTAGAACTATGTATAATCTATATAGTTCTATATTCTGCCAAATCTGAGTCGCATGGCGTTTAACCAAGGTGAACATGAAGTTCGGAAATTACAGAGCACGGGTGGTAGCACATTTACTGTGAGCCTGCCAAGACCATGGGTAATCAAGTACAATTTACAGGCAAGAGATTCGATTAGAATTGATTGGAGACCGAGTGGAGCACTAAGATTAACTCCCTTTGAAAAATTAAAAGAACGGAAACATTCAGTACATTTTTCAACAAATAAATTACCCGAAAATGGATTGCACGATCACTTGATGGGGGCCTATATTTCTGGAGTTGATACGATAAAAGTAAGTTTCAAGAACGGTGAAAAAAAGAAGGTCTCAGTGCAAGTTAGAAGGTTTTTACGCAGTACTAGAGGTTTCGAGATTTACGAAGAAACCGATACTACTGTTGAACTAATGTGCCTAATGAATGCTGGCGATATGCCGCTTCATGCCAGTTTGAATCGCATGTACCTACAGGTGACTTCCTTGATTCGCGACATAGTCAGTGTCATTGAAGGCGAAGACCAAGACTACATATCTGATTGTGAGGAAAGAGAAAACGAAGTTGATGCTTTACTGTACTTGATTCAAAGGCAGGTTAGAGTACTGCTGGAATCTCATTCTGTAGCATCTGGTTTGAACTTAAGCCGCACCCAGGCATTAGAATATGCTAATCTCGCTCGTTCGCTTGAAAGAATGATGGACCACGCCTACTCCTTAGCTACAATAATTCAAGCAAATCCTAAAGTTACATCCAACATGATAAGTAACGAACCGTTTGAATCATTGATAATTTGGCAAGAATCTTTGAAGGAACTTATGATAAATATCAGAACTAGAGATTCGTTTAGAATTGAGGAGGCTAGAACTAATCTAAAGGAAGTACAAAGATTACTGATTATACATGAAGAGGATTTACTTTCTAATCACCTAAAGAATAAGTGGACTGCTTTTGATTTCACGATTTCTGAATCGGTGCGAAGATTATGTGCTTATGCAAGAGATTTTGGAGAAATACTTCTCAATATGAAGATTTATTCGGAATTAATCCAGTCGAACTAGGGATTTCTTGGACACACCGTGCAGACAGTCTAAACCAAACAATATTTTAGCTACAATGTAAACTATTAGTGCAGGTTTTTTATCTCAAGTCAGGATTAAATTATCCAAATTTTGAAAGAAACCATCAAGGGTGAGCGGTATATCGCTAGGCATAGGTGAGCCAATGCAAACCCGTCCGATTATTCTAGTCCTTCTTTTGTTATTGACACCAATGTCACAATTTGTAGATGTTGGAACAGCAACTAGCGGCCGCGCTTTAGCATGCAGTGGCAGTGTTTGTTTGAATGAGGCAATGCCTAATCCAAATGGAGCTGATGATGATACTTGGCCTAATGGTGAATGGATGGAGATCTACAATAGTGGAACTAGTGCAGTAAATGTTCTGGGATGGGAATTGGAAAACAAAGCAAGTAAAACACTGGCATTTGATTCTACAAGTATAGTTGGTTATGAAGCAGGTAACTCTTCCACATGGACTATTCAGCCAGGAGATTACATGGTAATAGCGCGTAATGGAACTCCAACCTCAGCATTTTATCTGACAAATAGTTTTGACCGCATTAACCTCATTGATTCATTTGGCGCAGTAGTAGACCAAGCATCTTGGAATTCAACTTCGTCAGGAACTAGTTTAGAAGAAGACACGTCTAGCCAAACAGCAGACTGGGTTAACACTAATTCTCCAACTCCAGGGACTGTGAATAACGCCTCTACAGGGCCTGTTTATGTTTATTCAGATTTGATAATATCAGAAGTGATGGCAAATCCATGGCCTAGTGCCGACAATGCTTCTTGGCCGGGCGGTGAGTGGATAGAGGTCATGAATACCGGTAGTGTTGACATCAATCTTACTGGATGGACAATTGTAGATAATGCTGGAAATATAATCGCATTTAATGAATCTCATTTAATCAATCCTACACCTACTATTACTCCTAATGAAATTAGGATTTTGACAGTAAACAGTTCCTATAGTTCTGGCGTTCTAAATAATGGAGGTGAAACCATTAGGCTATTCTGGCCAAATGGCTCACTTGCTCAAAGTGTAAGTTGGACTGATACTCAATCAGGATTTTCTTTAGTCGATAAACCCGGTTCTTATTGGGGTCCAGCACCATACCCTACTCCTGAACAATTCAATCCACCTCCGCTAGATTCGATAATCATGGGTTCTTCTCCAATTCGAATTAGTGAAGTAATGCCGTTTTCCTCAATGGATGGAGCGCCTCTTCCCGATGGTGAATGGGTCGAATTACACAATACTGGTAGTGGAGCATTGGATCTAGCCGGATGGTTCTTGAGAGATGGAATGGGGAATATGACCCAATTAAACATGTTAGCACTACAGATGAATTCTAGTCAGCCAGATACTACCATTGATGCAGATGGTAGAAGATTGGTTCAATTTTATCAAGGCACTGAATTATGGGATTACTACAATCACTTGATGTTGGTAGATGCTTCTGGATTAGTGGTCTCTACAGCATGGTGGAATACTAATCAAACCCAAAATGTTTCATTGGTAGAACCTGCAAATCCTATGGACGCCTGGGTGCCTTCTTCATGGCCAACTCCTGGACAACCAGAGCCTAACAATACTCTACTGCTAGGGGATGTAATCTTCAACGAGATTATGCCAAATTCTGTAGGAAATGATTCTTCCAACTATCCTGATGGGGAGTGGATTGAAATTATGAATAATGGAAGTACAATGATTGACTTAACCAATTGGCACTTCAAAGCAGGTTCTAGAAATTTGAATTTTAATATCCAAAATTTGGTTCAAAAGGATAACATGACTTTACTTCCAGGTGAAATAACTGTAGTTGCCGTTAACGGTAGTAGTTTTTACATGCTAAATACAGCACCTGATACAATCGAATTACGTGATGGGTCCAATCAGTTGATTTCTTCTGTATCTTGGAATTCAAGCACTGAAGGTGAAAGTTTGTGGCAATGGCAGGGCGAATGGAGTCAAGCACCTTGGCCTACGCCAGGTCAAGCAAATCCGAATGTATCACCGTATACTGGTGCACATGATATCGAGATAACAGAAATTTTAGCACATTGTGCTGATTCCTCAATAACACCTGAACACGATTGGGTCGAGTTACTGAATAATGGTAGTTCAATGATCGATTTAGCTGGCTGGAGGTTGGTATCTGACGATGGTGATTTATTCCATGCTAGGAGTGATAGAATGTGGAACAATACTTCAACAGTAATCGCACCAGATGAAAGATTTGTAGTAACTTTACCAATGTGGTTCGTTAGTGGATATGGTGGTAGCATGCAGATCCAAGACCCTGATGGAGTTGTGGTCGATGAAGTATCTTGGTCGATTACTGCTGATTGCCAAACTCTAGATTCCTCTGGACAACTTACCGCATGGCCAACTCCTGGTCAACCAGAACCAGATAATAGCGATGTAGCAGGTCCTGAAGACCTCATTTTCAGCCGGTTCATGTATGAGGAAAAGAGTAATTCGACAAATGATGAATTCTTTGAAATTAGTAATATTGGTGTAAAGCCAGCATACCTTAGTGGCTGGAAAGTTGCTAAGGTTTCAACCGGTGACTATTACTTCAATGGAACATTTACCAGCGGCGTGATTCCTGCAGGAGAATCAGTAATCATCAGTCCAGACTCATCAGCAGTCAAAGGATTTGGAGATACAACAATTCTAGAAGCAACCGATGTCATGGATTTCCCAGTATGGCTTTCTGACTCAGGCTCAACAATACAATTGATCTCACCGATGGGACAAATTGCTGACTCTTTTGTTTACGGCAACGGCCCTACTGATGCTGGAGGTTGGAATGGAGTTTCAATTTCTGAGCCGGTAACCGATATCGAGAGAATAGTCTACCTAAGAGGAGATGGATGTGGAAATATGCCAGATACAGATTCTGCCGCAGATTGGCAGGTTAGATGGTCGATGGCAGGTGCGAGTCATTTTTGTGGAATCAGTACCTTTAGCGACTACACAAATGTCACTCCATTGGTAGGACCAGATTCTGGATTAGCAGAAGTTGTTGAATGGATTGAAGGAGCTCAAGAAAGCATTCATTTGCATGTCTATCAGATTCATCACCCGGTTCTAGTATTCTATCTGATGGCTGCTCAAGAGCGTGGCGTTGAGGTCACTGTGGTCATACAGGAACCGGTTTATTGGTGGGCTCAAAATGAAGAATATCAAATCCGTGGAATGATGTGGGAAATGTCTCAAGCGGGAATCGATGTATTACAATTCGAATATACTAGCACTTCTTCTTACGAATATCTCCATTCCAAAGTAGCGGTTCGTGATGGAAGTAGCATTTGGATCGGTTCAGGAAACTGGAAAGAATCTACAATGCCAAGCGATGATTCTGGTAATCGAGATTGGGGTGTTATTGTCGATAGTACCGACCTAGCAAACATCATTCTAGAACGTCTAGAATTCGATGAGGACATCAGTAGTGTGCACATCAGTAGACCATCTATCTCTCAACCTCCATCCGGGTCATATACAGCCCCTCGCTCAATGGTTTTACAATCGAGTGCTGAAGTGGTCAACGGCCCGGTTGATGGGGAATTGATTACATGCCCTGATGATTGCATAGAAGGCCTGACCGAACTAATCAATTCAGCTAATGAGAGTATACTATTGTCATTACAAGGAATGGAAATGAATTGGTATTGGGGATGGCAAACCAACCCTCTAATCGATGCACTACATTCGGCTGCAGAGCGTGGTATAGCAATACGATTGATAATCAATCAACATTATGCTGATGAAAATTCAGAAATCCAAGAAGCGGTAAATAAGCTCAATGAAGACTGGGGTTGGGGTGAAGGCCATGACGTTGAAGCCATATTGATGAGCGAAAATGATACGGTGAATAAACTGCACAATAAAGGAGTTATCATCGATAATCAAACCGTTCTAATCTCCTCGATTAACTGGAATGATAATTCGATTTTACGAAATAGAGAGATGGGTCTAATCTTACATTCACAAGAGATTACTGCAATCTATTCTGCGTCTTGGTGGGACGACTGGAATCGATTGGATAATACCACTGATTCTGATGGCGATGGAATGCCTGACAAGTGGGAGGTCGAAAACGGTCTAAACCGAAGCAGATACTCTAACAACCTGATGGAAAATGAAGGTCTTGCTGATAATGATGGAGATGGCTTAGGTAATCTGGTCGAATATTCATATGGCTCAAATCCACTCTCTATGGACACAGATGGGGATTGTATGTATGATTCCGATGAAATACTGTGGGCAAGTTTAGCAGATGTTAGTGCAAGTTTGGCTATACAATTAGCAGATTCTGATGGTGATGGTACTAATGATTCAGAGCAATTTATTGGTGCAGATATGGAAGTACAATTCGGCTGCTCTTCAGAAAACAATCAAACCAACAACACTTTTGTTGAATTAGATAGTGACGGAGATGGCGTAATCGATTCATTGGACCAATGCCCTGGTACTGAAACTGGCCTACCCACCGATGTTCAAGGTTGTTCGAGCCAACAAAATGTCGTGGAACTAGATAGCGACGGAGATGGTGTAATCGATTCATTGGACGAATGCCCTGATACTACTGAGCCAGCCACCGATACTCAAGGTTGTTCAATCCAACAAAATAAGGACCAAACCTCTAACCAGGCTGGTGAAGAAGAATCTAGTAAAGGACTGGATTTCATGCTTTGGCTTGTTGCAGTTGGTATCCTTGTGCTGATAGGTGCTGGCGCAATACTGGTAATGAGAGCAAAGCCCGAGGGTGAAGGAGATGGAATATTTGATGAATTGTCAGAAGTGAAAAACTTTGACATCCCGATTTTGGATGGAACCAACCCAAATATGGTCACAGATAGCGGAATTGACATGAGTAAATTCCCTGGATGGGATGAACAGCAAGTCAAGAGCTATCTCGACACAGGGTGGACTGAACAACAACTTGCAGAGTGGTATCAGCAACAAATGGAAGACAATTCCGCATAAGGTTGACAAGGGAGCGCTACAAGCGCTAAGCGAGTGACATGGCTTTTCGTAGTGGTAACCCGGCCCTAAACCCACAATATTTCCAAGGTGGAATGGCATCTGAAAAAATGACTTTAGAAGGAACGATTAGTAAAACAATGACACTAATTGGATTAGTAGTAATCACAGCAATGGTCGCTTTTAGCATCAGTACTACCAATCCAGCAACCTCATTCATAATGCTGCTTGGTGGCGGATTGGGTGGATTTGTTACCCTACTGATCATAGTATTCACAAGACCGGCTCAGCCTCAAGTTTTGATGAGCATGTATGCGATTTTACAAGGATTATTTGTGGGTTCGATGTCATATGTTGTAGAAAATATGTATTTTGGTGGCACACCTGGTGTTGTCGCACAGGCACTGATTGCTACAATGGGTGTATTCTTCACAATGTTAACCCTTTACAGATTTAGAATAATTCAGCCTACTGAGAAATTTACACTTGTGATAGTATCTATGACTGGAGCATTGATGCTAGTATACTTGCTCAACTTCATTATGTTCTTGTTTGGAACTTCAATTCCTTTTATCCATGAAAGCGGGATGATTGGAATAGGATTCAGCCTCTTGGCCACAGGCTTAGCTTCAATGTTCTTGATTATTGATTTCGGAGTTATTGAAAATGGAGTCAAATTTGGTGCGCCAAAGAGCATGGAATGGTATGGTGCATTTGGATTAGTGGTGACATTGATCTGGCTTTATATCGAGATGCTAAGATTGATTGCAAAGTTACGTGATTGAAATGACTAGAGATCTCGAAGTCTGCGACTTATCCGACTGGAGAGCAGGCGGAGAAAGAAGAGAGAGTTTTGTAAAGAAGATGGGAGATGCCCTTCAGGATATTGGATTCTTTGCCCTTACAGGCCATGGTCTTGATGTTGAAGAAATAAACAAATCTTACCAGGTATCTGAACAATTTTTCCACCTAGATGATAATACAAAAAATAGTTATGAAATGAGTGAGATTCACCGTCAACGTGGTTTTACTCCATTTGGAGTAGAGCATGCCAAGGATAACCCAGCACCAGACCTCAAAGAGTTCTGGCAAACAGGACGAACACTATCCGATGACCATCCATTGAAAAACGAGTTCATCTCAAATGTATGGCCCAGTGAGATTGAGGGTTTTGAAAATTCTATTGACGGACTATACAATGCCATGGAACAGATGAGTAGTGAGTTGCTCTCAGCAGCATCCCTATACCTGCACAAGGATGCAGATTGGTTACCTAATATGGCGCAGGATGGTAATACGATTCTAAGGGTAATCCATTATCCACCATTAGGAGAAAACGCACCTGATGGGGCTGTAAGAAGTTCCCAGCATGAGGATATTAATTTGATCACACTTCTAATCGGTGCAACTGCAGATGGTTTACAAGTTATGGACCATGATGGTACATGGATTGAAGTTGAAGGTAATCATGAACATATTATCGTCGATAGTGGAGACATGTTGCAGAACTTGACAAATGGATTTTTCAAATCAACTACACATCGAGTCATCAACCCTCCAGATGCTGTAAGCGACCGTTACTCCATGCCAATGTTTGTTCATCCAAGCAATGAAATCGACCTTACACCTCTACCAGAATTCGTAGAATTGACCGGTGGAAAAGCATTGTATCAATCGATTACTGCGGGAGAATACCTTCACCAAAGATTGGTAGAGATTGGCCTTGCAGACTAGGTGTCAAAATGATTAGGCCAAATTCCATTTTCGAGATTCTCGCAAAGAAGCGTGATGGAAATGAATTGAATAAGTATGATTTTCAACTAATCTGTAATCTTGCTTCAAGTGCACCGCCTGAGCAAATTGGAGCATTCATGATGGCATGCAATATCCATGGCTTGACAAGAAATGAAATCTCACTACTAACTGAAGCCATGATGTTTTCAGGCGCTTCCTTCGAACCAAAACCTGGTCGTGTTGACAAGCATTCAACCGGAGGGGTTGGTGATAAAATGAGCATTATCCTAGCACCTGCATTGAGAGCAGCTGGCGCAGTGGTGCCGATGGTCGCAGGCAGAGGATTGGAACACACGGGTGGAACAATAGACAAATTAGAATCGATTCCAGGTTTCAATACTAGTTTATCCATGGAAGAAATGGAAGAAAATAATTGCTTTATTTCCTCGCAAAACGAAGATATCGCACCTGCTGATTCAGTATTTTATGCAGCAAGAGACATCACTGCAACCGTTAGTCAAATCGGTCTAATAACCGCATCGATAATTTCAAAAAAAGCAGCTGAAGGACTAGAAAAATTAGTTCTTGATGTGAAATGCGGAAGTGCTGCTTTCATGAAAACCGAAGAGGAAGCGATTGAATTAGCCAAATCCATGGTTAGAACCGCGGCTGATTTAGAGATTGACGTTACCGCTCAAATTACTAGAATGGACCACCCGATTGGAAAGATGATAGGTAATGGACATGAGATCGCTGAATGCATAGATTGCCTAAGAGGAAATGGCCCATGGGATACTATGGAATTGGTCTACATGCAGGCTGATGCTCTCGGTTATGACATCAGACCACACATAAAAGACGGTTCGGCATTAGGAGAATTCAGAGACATGTGTGTGCGTCAAGGGGTTGACGAAATGGTTGCAGATTTGCTAATCACTGAACCATGGTCTGTACTGAAAAAAGCAGAACACGAACTAAGGGTTAGTGCCAATCAGACGGGATACATCACCGATATTGATGCTATGCGAATCGGTAAAGCACTATGTGAAATGGGTGTAGGTCGTACTGGAGAGAATACTGAGGTTGAACATGGTGTTGGAATTGAATTGATTGCAAGGGTTGGCGATTATGTCAAACAGGGCGACATCTGGGCTATTATTCACCACAACAGGGATATTGGCGACCCCTACTATATCCATGATTCAATTACAATAAGTGATGAGGCTGACAAAAATCCTCTGCCACGCTTAATCAAGACGATTCGTTATGAAAATCTGTCAAATGAATGAAAGTCGTCATATAGGGGTGGGGATTCGGCGAAGATGCCGATTTAGCTTAGCTGGTGGAGCGTGGGACTGTTAATCCCAAGGTCGTGGGTTCGAACCCCACAATCGGCGCCTAATTTTACTCCCACTCAATAGTCCCAGGTGGCTTGTGGGTGATGTCATACACCACTCTGTTAACCGCACCTTTGACCGTATTTGTGATTCTTGTAGAGATCTTTGCCAGAATATCATGAGGGATTTCAGAATATCTTGCCGACATCCCATCCATCGATTGTACAGCACGAACTACGATGGTTTCTCCATAAGCACGCACGTCACCGTGAACTCCTACCGAGCGAACCGGTAGTAAAGCAGCGAAATATTGCCAAGGTATCTCCATCTTTCCTGCTTCGGCTGCTGCTTCAAATTCTTCTTCCACAATGGCACATGCCTCTCTGACAACTTCAACTCTTTCAGGTGTCAAATTCCCAAGGCAACGTACAGCAAGACCAGGTCCAGGGAATGGCTGACGCTCTGCAACTCTGATTTCCAATTTTCGGGCTAAGTCTCGAACCTCATCTTTGTACAAATCACGTAGGGGTTCTACAACTTCCAGCGTCATATCCTCAGGAAGACCGCCGACATTATGATGCGACTTTATGGTATCACGCACACCGCCACCAGATTCAATCCAATCTGGAGCAATTGTTCCTTGAACCAAATATTTGGCTCCAACCTTTACTTGTTCCTCTTCAAAAATACGAATAAATAATTCACCAATTATTTTCCTCTTCGCTTCCGGTTCACTAACATCCTTCAATGCCTCAAAGTACCTTTCAGCAGCAAATACTGTAGTAAGGTTAAGACCGTGGTGGGCTAACATTTCTTGTATTTCTTCAGTCTCATTCTTACGCATAAGCCCAGTATCGACATACACACAATGTAACTTGTCACCAACCGCCTGATTAGCGATTACAGCAGCGACGGTTGAGTCAACACCTCCGCTACATGCGATGATAGCGATATCATCAATTTCTGCGGTCATTTTTTCTGCACTTTCTTGTATGAATGATGTTGTATCAAACATCACTCAACACTCCTGCCTACCTCGTTATCCATTTGCTTAACACGCTCGATTTGATCGAGTTTATTTTGCTTCAAGGCAGCAGCATATCCCTCATTGGATAGAGCAAGAATCTGAGTTGCTAGGTAGCCAGCATTATCACCGCGGTCTACTCCAACGGTAGCAGCAGGTACTCCCGGTGGTAATTGTGCTATTGAAAGTAAACTATCGAAAGGCACCTTGCCTCCGCATGGAACTCCGATAACAGGCTTGGTAGTAAGAGCAGCAACTGCTCCAGGAAGAGCAGCTGCAAGGCCGGCCATAGCAATGAATACAGTACATCCGTCCGCTTCAGCATCATGCACAATTTGTTCTACCATAGCAGGTGAACGATGCGCGCTAGCAACCCGTAATTGATAGGATACTCCGAATTCTTCGAGTATATTGGTACATTTCTCAGCGACAGGCATATCAGATTTAGAACCGAGGAGGATAGTTACGTCCATGGTGAAGGGCCATAGACGGTGGTTCATCAAGATGTCGCGCCGAAACAAAAAGTAATTTTCAAGAATTATTGGGTTTTTTACGGTTTGAAAGCATGAGTTATATTGGCTATGTTAGAGTTTTTTGGAACCATCCAAACCCATTCTCCTACTGCTAATAAATGACCACCTGAGATCAGTTTTACCGCACCGCTACTAACCAATTGGCGATAACGAATTATGAAAGCTGGAATTATCCATGCTGGTACATCTTGAAGATTCCAAACCCCTTTCGGCCACTCCCTCTTTGCATTTAGAAGAGACCTTACCCTTCTCTTTTCATCACTGATAAGCAATCTTGCTCTGGCTTGTAATTCAGGCATTATCACATGTTCGCTAAGATACAAATTACAGAGTGTTGATGCTAAAGCAATTCTTCCTTGACGTGCTGCAGTACAAATCGCTCTTGGAATTACTGGACCTCTAGATGCGCCATCGACTGAAATCAAATCAGCAATCTTTTTCTTTTCCCGAAAACTTAGTTCCAAATTATCAAATTCAATTTCCGACTTGAATTCCAGAGGTGCAACCCATCTGTAGTCTCTATTATTATCATAAACATGTAAAATTATTCCTCTAACATCTAATGGATATTCTTTCATAATTGGAACTCGATTCCAACTAAGTACAAAGATTTCTAAGACTCACTGCTCACTGTCAGCGAAAGTGAATGGCTCAAAGGATTCTAGCATCACCCTATCATCAACGCGAACTCCTCTTACGATGTTGGACTTGATACGCATCAATGGTCTTGCAGCCCAGCGACGATGAAAGTAAACAGCACCTGGGACTTCGGGGAGAGGTACTCGAGGATCCCATTCACAACGCCAACGTGTTGCAGAAGTGCGTGAAAGTAAAGATGCTGTTTTATAATTCAAAATCCAAGTAGCTAAAGCCATAATCAAAATGACAATGTCTGGTGGACGAAAGAACATTATGAAAGAGACAAATGGTGAGACAAGTAAAACAAACATATCGATTTTTCCAGGAACTATCTGAGTTCCTAAAAATACAGCAAAGAAAGAAAGCATTACCCCTGCTGCTAGAAAGATTATCGGTAGTAATCCACCTTTAGTAAATAATAAAATCGAGCCACCAAACAATGGAAGCAATGACCATGCCATTGGAAAAAGCATCTTTGGACCAGCCTGAACCGCTCCTACTTCATGCCACTCCATATCCAATCCTACCGGTGCATGTTATTGAAACATGTGCGATAATAATGGCCAAATCACTCATCATCAAATGGATGCGAAAGGGTTAGATTTCTTGCCGCATAAACTTCGTCAACCCGGCGAACAGGGGTTGTTACAGGTGCTTCTTGCAGAGTCTCTACATCTTCAAGGAAAACTTCGACAAAATGCTTAGCAAACTCATCTAATACTTCCTTGGATTCTGTTTCAGTTGGTTCTATCATCATACATTCAGGTACAACTAGAGGGAAATAAACTGTTGGCGCCATATATCCTCTATCCAGCAAGCCTTTTGCGACATCCATTGCCCCAAGACCTGTTGACTCCTTTAGTGCTGCTAATGATAATGTGAATTCGTGCTTTACAACATCCGCTTCCACACCATCGCCAAACAAATGGTCAACTCCTGATTCTTTAGCTTCTTCATGTATCTTATGACGCAGATAATTCGCATTCAATACAGCATGCTCAGACATTAATTTCAAATCTCTACCGTAGCGGCGATAAAAGGCCCATGAACGGACAACCGCACCAGCGTTTCCATGCCATTGCTGAACTTTACCAATACTGTTCACTGGCTCATACCAATGGAACCACCATTCGCTATTTGCATTAGTAATTTTATCGGACTCAAGAATCGGTCTTCGCTTCACAACTGGTCCGGGCAAGAATTCAGCAAGATGCCGCTTTACTCCGATAGGTCCAGAACCCGGACCTCCACCACCATGTGGTTGACTGAATGTTTTGTGTAGATTGTAGTGTACTGCGTCAAAGCCCATCAATCCCGGAGAAGTTCGCCCTAAGATAGCATTGAAATTAGCACCATCATAGTACATTTGTCCACCAGCAGAATGGACTATTTCAGCAGCCTCTGCAATTTCTGGTTCAAACACTCCAAGGGTACTCGGATTTGTAATCATCATTGCAGCAGTATCATCACCAACAACTGCTCTTAATGCATCAAGATCCATCCTTCCATCTTCTTGTGAAGGTATCTCAATAATCTCAAAACCTGCCATAGCAGCAGATGCTGGATTTGTCCCGTGTGCAGAATCTGGAACTATCACTTTGGTTCTTTGTAATTCTCCTCTTGAACGGAAGTATTCCTGAATACATCTAATCGCTGTAAATTCTCCTTGGGCTCCAGCAACCGGTTGCAATGTGACATCATCCATTCCTGCACAAATACCTAACATCTCCTGCATCTCATGGAAAATTGCTAACAATCCTTGGATTTGATGCTCCGGTTGAAGCGGGTGTAAATCTGCGATTCCAGGTAATTGCGCAATTACTTCATTCACCCGAGGATTATGTTTCATCGTGCAAGACCCTAGCGGATAAAACCCGGTATCAATTCCAAAGTTTCTCTTGGATAACCATGTGTAGTGACGAACCATCTCAGGTTCTGAGATGCGCGCCCACCGAGGTGGATTACGACGGATTAATGATGCTGGGATTGTCAACTTTTCTTCTGATAAAACAGATTGCGGTTGGGAATAACCAGTGCCCTTTGCACCTTTATGGTCAAATAGATGACTCATGCAGTCACCCCCTGAATTCTAGAGTTAGACCATACCGCTAAATGTGCAGCGAGTAATTCAATCTCTGCTGCATCTGTTTGGTCGGTAAAAGATACTAGCAACCAATTTCGTCTAGAAGAATACCATTCTGATAAATCAAAACCACCGATCAGACCCTGGCCTTCAAGGTAGGAAAGACATTCACTTGCAGGGCCTGGTAACTCTACTACAAATTCATTGTAATGGGAGTTTAGACCATGAGGTAATGCAATTGAAGGAATCTCAATCAATTTTTGCTTAGCCAATTGGCAAGCTGACATATTCCTAGTAGCAAGATGGCGAAGTCCTTCAGGGCCTAGTAGTGCCATATGCATCGCACCCATCAAAGCGATCAATGTTTCATTTGTACAGATATTAGATGTTGCTCGATGTCTGCGAATATGCTGTTCGCGAGTAGAGAGTGTCAAACAATATGCTTCCTTGCCATCTACATCTATTGAACGTCCAACTATTCTTCCCGGCATTTGTCGTAGATACGCCTTCGAACATGCAAATAATCCGTATAATGGCCCACCGAATGTAATCGGTGAACCGATTGATTGTCCTTCTCCAACAACAATGTCAGCGCCATATGCACCGGGAGGTTCAATCAAACCAAGACTCGTAGGATTGACACCTACTATGAAAGCAGTGCTTTCACCGATAATTTCCTTGACACGTGTAAGACCACCGTCTAGAATTCCTAACGGATTAGGTTGTTCAACATAAATCCCGCATGACCCAGATGCTTCTTTGAGAGAATCTAAATCTAAAGTTCCATCAGAGTGATGCTTTAGCATTTTGATATTGATATCGCCACCCTGAGTATAATTTTCAATTACCGATAGACGAGCGGGTGGAAGCAATTCTGAAACATAAATTGTATTGGATTGTTCAGCCTTTCTGTTATGAACTCTAACCGCACAAGTCAATGCTTCTGCAGCTGCTGTCGAGCCATCATAGACTGAAAGGTTTGCAACCTCTAATCCAACCAACTCACTAACAAGCGTTTGAAACTCCCACATAGCCTGTAACATTCCTTGGCTAACTTCTGGTTGGTATGGAGTGTATGCGGTTAGGAATTCTCCACGCGTTACCAATTGGAAAACCGATGCTGGAACATAATTTCGAAATAGACCTGCTCCAAGGAAATTAATTCGGTCACCTAAAGCAACGTTTGAACCCAAAAGTAAGCGTGCATCTGCTAATATCTCTTCCTCAGATTGCGGGGGACGCAATGGCAATGGTGAATTCATTCGCACATTTTCAGGGATGTCCTCGAAAAGGGCATCCATCGAAGAAAGGCCCATTGCTGCAAGCATTTCTTTTTCTCTTCCAAGGTTGGGTAGTTGGTCAACCATCTCTACGCCTCTGCTTACTGCGCAGCGCGGGAAAGACATGAATGTTAGTAGTGAACCACACCACTAATTCTGCTCCAAAAAATCAATTATTCCACTTTGTCCATGAACCGTCAGGATTTTGTGACCAATGTTCACCTTCGTTGGTTTTGAACCAGTTTGTACCATTTTCATCCGGATCTAAATAATCACCTGCAGGTAATAAATCCCAATTAGCAACCGTCTCTTCATTTGTATTAGGCTCGGATTCTGTCACTTCGTTAGCAACCTCATCTATTACTCCAGCAGGTTGTTCCAATGTCAAATCTATTGGATTCTTTTTCCTTGGTTTCGACTTTTTACCGCCACCTTTGAGCAACACAGTAACAAGCACCACTAGGACCATTACTATGATTCCTGCAACTATTGCAAGCAAAGTCATGGTGGTAATACCTTCACTAGATGATGTGCTGTCTTCCTTTTCGGTTTGCCCAGTATTTCCATCATCTTCTTCAACTATACAACCGGGTCTAGAATCATCGATGAATAATCCCTCATTACGTTCTAATGGGCACATGTCTCCTGTTGCTCCATCAACCCAAATACCAGGCCAAGTTTCATTGCGGGTTTCGTTCCAACTGGAGTTGCCCCAATTATCACCAAATCCATCTTCATCAGTATCAAACCATTGTGTACTATCCATCGGGAATGCATCTGGTCCAAAACCTAGGCTCTCCCATTTACTATCGGTCCAAAATGCATCTGCATCCGACCAGCCATCTGAATCTAAATCAGGACAACCAAATCTATCCTCGAACGAAGACCCAGATTCCTCAGTACAGTAATCAACATTTAATCCATCGAAATTATCACCATAGCCATCACTGTCAAAGTCAGCCCATTGACTTGGCTCATCAACAAATGCATCTGCACCTTGTGAAACGGTCCACATTAGGTCAGGATTGGAATAGCCATCGCCATCATCATCGATACATCCGAGACGGTCAACGGTAGAATTACCAAAATAGAATGGACATGCATCTGGACTATTGCCATTAGGATTGTCTCCATAACCATCCTCATCACCATCCATCCATTGAGTACCATCTTGTACGAAGGCATCAGAAGAATCTGCCCAACCATCTTCATCGAAATCAGGACAGCCGCGCATACCTCCTAATGTG
>MDTC01034739.1_pt1 | contig 18617 bp, 14 predicted proteins | sample 811181 | NCBI WGS metagenome assembly MDTC01 (sample SAMN05326644, study PRJNA326480) | marine metagenome | isolation source: seawater | place: Pacific Ocean: North | collected 2011
GAGTGGGCCAAACTGCTCGAACCCGATGACGAAGGCGGCGGCGGCGAAGGTGGCGGCGAAGGAAAAGATATCACCGAACAACTCATCGCCCTTTTGCGCATCCGCAAGGGAGAATCCGATATCCGCCGCCACACCGTCCTGCTCGAACAAGAGAAAGAGGACGTTGGCAAAGAACTGAAAGAACGTTCAGACGAACTCGGCGTCCGCCAACGCGAACTGATGGTTGACCTCACCGACGTCCAAATCGAATTGGCCGAGGAGGCCCTGAATCCGATCTTCGACGACTCTCACATGGCCATGGCCGATGCCGCCGGAAAACTCGAAAAACAGGACGCCGGCAAAGATACAGTGACTTCCGAAACAAAAGCTTACGATTTGGTTTCCGACATCATCAATCTCATCGTCGAGAGCCAATGCCAGGCCTGTAAAAAGCCCGGCGCATCCAGCCAAAGCCAAGCTGCTGCTGCTGCCATGCAGTTTCTCCTTCAGCAATACGGCAAAGGTGAAGGCGAGGGACAAGGGATGGGAATGAGCAGTTTCGGCGGTGGCAGCAATCAAGGTGGAGACACGGACTCCAATCCGACCCTTCCGAAAACAAACGATGGCGGAACCACCCCAGGCGACAGGCGCTCCCGCAAAGCAAGTGGTTGGAGCGGCGGTTTGCCGAGCGAGTTTCGCGATGCCCTGGAACATTACTTCCGACAAATCGAACAATGATCCTGTGTTCCCTTTCGTGGGATATCTGCCTCTTGGTCTATAATAGGACGTTGCATTCATGAAAAGGATGGGAAAGTTATTCGGGCTTGCTTTGGTTTTCGGAGCTATCGGGGCAAGCCTCACCACTGACGCTTACGCCCAAAAAATCTACGAGGAAAGTAGCGATCATTGGGCTCGTGAAGTAGAGCAAAGCTATCTTCGTGGCATCGGGTTCCTTGTCCGCTCGCAAAACGAACAAGGCTACTGGACAGGCAATTCCTATGGTGCGGAACCGGGTGTAGTCGGCCTCGCCGTAGTGGCCATCCTCGCTCACGGCGACGACCCAAATTTCGGACCGTACAAGGATACCATCCGCAAAGGCCTCAACCACGTTCTCAGCAAGGCCGATAAAAAAACGGGCTACATCGGCACCTCCATGTACAATCACGGATTCGCCACCCTTGCTCTGGCGGAAGCTTACGGGGTCGTCGCGGATCCCCGCATAGGCCCGGCCTTGAGAAGAGCGGTGGACCTGATCGTTAACGCCCAGAAGAAAAACCCAAAGGGCGCATGGCGTTACTCCCCCGAAGCCAAGGACGCAGACGTCACCGTAAGCGGCGCTCAAATGGTCGCTTTGCTTGCCGCCCGCAACGCAGGTCTAGGGGTGCCTGAAGCAGCCATCGAAAAAGGCAAGGCCTTCATGCTCAAGTGCCAAAGCGGAAACGGTGGTTTCGGCTACACAAGTCAAAGCGGCCCCAATGCCCCGCGTTCCGCCATCGGTTGCCTTACGCTCGCCTTGGCCAAGAGCAAGGATACCGACGCTTACGCCAAGGCTCGCGATTACGTGCTGAATCAAGCAGATTCCGCCGCAAGCCATTACCAATACTACAACCTTTATTACACCTCGCAGGCCGTATTCCATGCATCGCCCGAAGCTTGGCGCGTCTGGAACGCCAAGAACGTTAAGCGGCTCAAGGCCGTCCAAACCGAGAACGGCAGTTGGACCGGTAATTACGGTACGACCTTCAGCACCTCTGCCGCTCTTTTGTCCCTGGCTCTCAACTATCGCTTCCTTCCCATCTATGAAAGATAATCTTCTCGCTATTCGCCCCACCTCCCAAGCTGCCCCAAGCATACTTGCGTGCGCCTTTCTCGCCCTCACAACGCTCTACGTCGCTGCCGATGAGGTGAACCTCGAGGTGAAAATCGAGGTGGATGGGCCAGAAGGGAAAGTCGTGGTAAATGGCAAGGAAATCAAGGTTGATCAAGCCAACGGCAAGATCCAAATCATCAACGGCAACTTGATCGTGCAGGGCCCAGATCAACCTCCCATAATGCGGTTCTTCGACATCGACCCAAGCAACCATCGACTTGCCAATGGCGCGGACAAAGACAATGCCCCTTCGCCTCGTGATGAATTGCGACCCGACAGGCTCGAGTTTTTCGATGGCTCCGTGCTACGTGGTGAACTACATGCACTGCAAGGCCGGCGCCAACTCGTTTGGAAGCATCCCGCCGCCAACACCCCCTTTCGCTTTCAGTACGCCGCCGTTGCCTCCATATCGCTCGAGGGAAGAGCTCCGCCTCAGAACAATCACTTGGGCGAAGAAGGCTTGCGCTGCCTCTTGAATTTCCGGAACGGAGACTCCTGCTACGGCAACTTGATCGGCATGGACGCCGAAAATCTCGACTTACTCACTGCCTTTGCCGGTAGAGTAAAGGCGCCTCGAAAAACGGTCGGGGCTCTCCTTGCTCTACCCGATAGCTTCGAATCGCTCTACGACTTGTCTCAAGGCTTGAGCAACTGGAAACTAACGAACGGGAAATCTTGGAAACTGGAGCAAGGAAAACTCGTCTCCATCGGTTCAGGAACCTTGGGGCGCAAATTACAACGCAAGGAAAACATCGCTTTGGAATTCGACGTTCAGTGGGACAGGTCTTTCTACTTCAACGTTCGGCTCTTTGCGGAAAATCCCGAAAGCAACAGTTACAACAACGAAGCCTACAATCTGACTTTTTCCTCCAATCGAGTGAACCTCACGGCCAGCAAAACCAAAAAGGGTCGCGTGGTCCGGGAAACCATAGGGTCGGCCAACCTCAACGCCTTTCATAGCTCAAATAGAAAAGCTCGCATCTTTATTTTCGCCAATCGAAAGACAAAAACTTTCGCCATTTCGGTGAACGGTTCGCGAATAGCGCGCTGGAAGGACCCAGACGAAGAATCCCCGCCGCCCAAGGGTGATGCGCTCGTTCTCTACAACCAAGGCGGCAGTTCGCAACTTCGCATATCAAAACTGGCCATCACCGGTTGGGAAGGCGACTTCGAGCCGCCCGAGGCCACCAAGTCCGATCCAAGCGAAACCGCCGTGACCTTCGTGAACGGGGATGCCGCCAAGGGGGAAATCGGGGACATCCGCGATGGTAAGCTCGAAGTGCGCTCCTCCGCGGGAAACTTCGCCGTGCCTTTTGAACGCATTCGCCGCATTTCCTTCGCCGGTGATGAGATTTCCGATTTCAAGATCTACTCCGATCACGCTTGGTTGGCCCATGGCCTTGGAGATCTTTCGCTCACCATCGAAGGCCTCGCAGACGGTAACTTCACCGCGTCCAGTCCCATATTCGGGAAAGTCGACATTGGCCAAGGTTGGTTGCGCCGCATACATTGCAACCGACACCTCATCGAACTCGAGCAATACCTCGCCACCCTTCGGTTGGCCGAACGAGCCATCGCCATTCGAAACTTTCCAGTGGCCCGCGACGCCCTCTTGCGAACCCGTCCTCACTACCGCGGTTGGCAATGGGGAAGGCTCTTTTTCCATGTCCTCTCACAAGACAGCGAAGAGCTTTTGCAATTCCGCTCTTACGAGGATGGCATCGAAGGCGCCGTCTATTCCCGCGATGGGAAAAACGTGCTCACAGGCGGATTAGCCGGCGGGCACCATGTCTGGGACGTGCGTCCCGAAGAGATCAATGAGGAAGGGTGGAAAGTCGTCGAAGAAGGAAAAGGCCTCGACGTTGGCTATCCTCGCCCGGAAATCGGACGGTATCCCAACGAACTCCTGCACCAAGTCCATCTAAGCCGTGATTTCTGGATGAGCCCTTTCGAAATCACGCAAGCCCAATACGAATCCATAGTCGGTGAGAACCCTAGCTCCAACGCCAAAGCCCCCAACCTGCCCGTGGAAAACGTGTCATGGAACGATGCCCGTGAATTCTGCCTCAAGCTCAACCAAAAACATCCGCCGCCCCAAGGATACGTCTACCGTCTTCCCACCACCGCAGAATGGGAATACGCCTGTCGCGCAGGAAGCCAAGGCCCATACGCCGGAACTCGACGCGGCGAACTGCGTCAAGCGGCCGACTACCTCGAAACCCTCGACGAATTCGGGTGGTTCTCCAACAACTCGGAGAGCGTTTCCCACCCGGTGGGCGAAAAAAAGCCAAACGCCTTCGGACTGCATGACATGCACGGCAACGTATGGGAATGGTGCCTCGACCACGTGGAGCAAAACAAAGCCCGTGTGCTCGAGTCCTGTCAGCCAGGCGTAACTGATCCTTTCTGGTTGCAAGGTGATTGGCGAGCCCTGCGAGGGGGATGCTTCACCGTCGGATTCAACCGTTGCCGCAGCGCCTATCGCGGCGCCAACGCTCCCGAGGTGCGCCGCGGAGACCGTGGTTTCCGTATCGTCCTCGCCCCCGATCTCGAGGCTGAACGAACACCCGACGCCAAAGGGAACTTGTTGAAAGAACCCGCCCCCGGAATGAAAGCCGAGCAAAAAAGGACTCTCGAATCCTTGAATCTGTCTCTCCTTCCGATTTCCGCCGGATCATTCCTCATGGGCAGCCCGGGATCGCTTCGCTCCCTGCGCGCCGCCTTGTCGGCCAACGGTCAACTACTGGCTCACACCAACCTCGCGAGAGCCATTGACGTCGTGCATTTACCCGACAAAACTCTCGTCGTCTCCACCCCGAAGCTACCCTCTCCTGCCACCGCAGTCGATCTGTCACCCGACGGCAAAAAAATCCTCACCGGAAGCCGGGACGGCATCGCTCGCCTTTGGGACGCAACGACAGGGCAGCTAATCCAAAATTGCGAAGGACACTCGGCATCCATTGTCAGCGTGGCATTTTCACCGGACGGCAAGCGCTTCGCTACCGGAGGGCTCGATGGCGCCTGTCGCCTCTGGAGTTCCGAAACCGCGAAAACCACTTTGATTCTGCGCGATCCAGAAACTCGTTTCAGGCGACTTTCCTTCGCCCCTGACGGCAAACGAATCATCACTTCTGGCCCCGGCGCGAAGCCAGCATTGTGGAGCTGTGAGAATGGTCAAAAAATCCTCACCTTGAAGGTGGACCCCGAACAAGTCACCTCCGCCCGTTTTTCGCCAAATGGTTCCTTCGCGGCGGTGGCCACTCGAGCCAACCGCATTCATTTTTGCGAACTGACTACCGGTCTTCCCATCAACTTCATACGCCAAAATGCCGGGGAAATCGGCGACCTGGCATTTTCACCCGACGCAACGAAATTGCTGACTGTCAACATGGACAACGTCGTGCGCATTCACCGCGTACCACTTGGCTGGGGCGTCATCGTGTTCGACCAAGAAGGAACAGCAACCCGTTCACCGGATTATTTCTTCACTCTAACCGGTTCCTCTCGCGCCTCCGCAAATCCCTCCGGCCTTTACCTCGAACGCTGGATCGAAGAACAAGGATTACAAGCGCCTGATGTTTCCTTAGCCCATTCAAGTGACGGCAAATGGACGCTCACGCATGCCAACGGGGCACTGCGTCTTTGGCGAACGGAAACCGGTTCCCTGCACGCCATGCTGGCGGACAAATTGAGGTCCCCCGTTGCTCGTTCGGCGTTTTCTCCGGATGGTCGCATGGCGCTTGCTCAACTTACCACCGGTGAGATTCTGGTCTATCCCTCCGTGGACTGGACTTCGCCCAAACCGGAAGAAGGTTGGACAGACTTGCTCCACGCCCTCGAAGCCCTTGACGTTGACCAAGCTCGCTCATGGCTGAACGTCCCCGCTTCAAAAAAACTGCAATGAAATCGAAAAAGTCGTTTGCGTTTTCGAGTTTTATGCGCATCCGTGTGCATTAATAGAATAATCACGGCATCATGAGCAAAAAGCCCAAGGTAAGTAGCATGATTGAATATCGGTTTGTGCATATATGGGACGACGAGGTGGTTCCCGTCGAACGATATTTCACCGCAGCCAGTTCCGCTGAGGCTCTTGATATGTTCGCTTACACTTGCCTCAAGACAGGTCGCAAACCGATTCTTCAGGAATTTGCTCAGTGGGACAGATGGGGACAATCTTGGATCGCCCTGCCCGTCCCCGAACGCAACGAATACGTGGTGGGTGATGAAGCTCTGACTCCCGTTCCGGAAAAAGAAAATAACGATCACGAACAGGAAAAACGTGAACCCGCGTTGAGTTGACGGGTGCGTGTTATCGGTTACTCGCCGAACTAGCGATACGGTTCATCAATCGCAGTAAAGCTACATCGTCCCATGGACCTGAATTTGGCTTGCCGCCCAAGCGAACGGATTCGGTGAAGTCCTCAACCGCCGCCTCCCGAAAAAGCCCATTCTCCAACGAATCCACCGGAATCTCGATCTCCCAAATGAGAGGTCGGTCGGTCGGGTCTTCGACCGATCGCGAAAACTCCTCCACTGAAATTTCACAACGGTTCCAGCGGATCGACTCTTCCGCCTCGGAAACAATCAATCCACGATCACTGGTCATCTCCAAGCGATCAATTCCTGGAATTTCGCCACTTGAAGCGACCAATGTACCCGTGGTTCCATCCTCCCAACCGAAATGAACAAACACCTCGTCCTCCACTTCAGCGTCATGGTGCTTGCCAAGACACTGGAACGTATTCACCTCGTCCGGTTCCCCACAAAGCCAAAGCAACAAATCCAACTCGTTCCGCAATCGAAGTATCAAAGAGCCTGGCGATTCGCCCTTTCGATCATCGCCTTGGGCAAAGCAAATCTCCGGACAAAAACGATTCGACAACGTCCATTGCACGCGATGAGGTCGCCCAAACGACCCTTCCGCCAATTCCTTCAATTTTCGAGCGCGACCTGCGAAACGCAATGGTCGAGAAACTCCGCAAACCAATTTTCCACGACTCTTCGCAACCACCGATGCCAACTCCTCGGCCAAAGCCGCATTCTCCGATACCGGATCTTCCACCAGTACCGAAAATCCACGCTGCAACGCCCGCAAGGCAATTTCCGCCCGATTCGAGACGGAGGTCGCCACGATCACGGCGTCGACCTCTTCGGAGCTCAGCAGTTGATCGATTTTTCGAAAAGGTTTCGTTCCCGGGATTCCAGCCGCTCTTTCAGGCTCTCGATCACAAACGGCAGTCAATCGGCAACTCTCGGACTTCTCGCACGCACGGGCGTATGCAACACCCGATTGGCCCGCTCCCACCAAACCAACCCTGAGCTCAGTCACCGAGTCTTCGCTCTTGCTCATGAAGTCTTTCCTTGATTCATTTGACAAACGCTTCGTGGTCAAAGTAACGAAAATTCGTACCCATCCCGAACACGGCTTGACGAACAGGTCAATCAGGAACGAGACTCATACTCTCCCTCGACTGGCTTTATTTTTTTGTTGAGGCTATTCGTTAATTCTCCACTACAAGTAATGTTCGAGGAGTTAATGCTCATATGACGACCATCTCGAAAACAACTCGCGGCGCCATCGCGCACTGTGCCCTTACGGCATTGGCAATAGTCTGCCTCGGCGCCTGTGGCTCAAAGCCGGAACCCGGGCCCAAGCCAAAACCGCCGTGGCCGGACAGCCCAATCCCACCCTCTCAAGGCAACTCGCGCGCCACGGTTCCCAATGGCAATTCAGCCTTGAAGGCTCCCCTTGGTCGAAAGACTGACGTCGTCCTCATCGCCCTCACCGATGTTTGGGTGCTCGTAAAAATCGAAGGGCAAAACGAGATCTGGAAAAATATTCGCGAAGGAGAGCGCCTTGTGATTCCTAAGACAGGCAAGATGTCTATCACCTACTCCTCTGGAAAAAATCTCCGTATCGAAGCAGGCGGACGGATCATCAAGCCTGACGGCGGCAATGAGACCGTTGGATTTCTAGACATCGATTGAATCAAACGAGAAAAGGGCCTTCGACTAAACGCCCTGCCCAACTGCTTCAAGACAAGAGGTTGAGGCACCTCGAGCAGGGAAATGAAAAAAAGTCTAATTTTTTGAACGTTTCTCCTATAGCCTTCGTCTTAGGGTATGACAGGTTATTGTTTGTTTCAGTCTAGTTTGTTTTTCTAAGCCAGAGAGCGCCGGGTAAACCACCCGGCGTTTCTCTTTGTTCTGAAACGATTCCCAATCCCTCGCGAAACAAACAAAAAGTAACCTTGGTGTGTCGCCCATTCACTTTTTTGTGGCCTCTATACGGAAACAAAAAAACGGCTACCCGAAGGTAGCCGTTAGAGGGAGCAGACTCGCGAGCTGCTACTTCATGATGATGGGAGGGATGATAAGAAACGCATATTTGAACACCCCACGCAACTGTTTTTTTGATAATTTTTCACTCCCGAAAAAGGAGGGGTGGGGGCTTCAAAGCAACTCAACCTGCACGTCGACGCAAATTCCTTTCTCAAAAGTCAGTAATATACGGCTCAAGTAGAAGGTCAGGCCAGTCGCTTGATCCAACACCTCGCGGCGGTATTCCCAAGTCACGAGAAGTCCGGAAGCATCTCCCCCAGCCCCGTTCGGTTGCCCGAGCATTTCCACGACCTCTTGGTAATTCTTGCCCGGCAACAAGATTTCGAGGTTTCTCTTGCCATACACTGGTTCCTCCTGCTTCCCGAAGTTGGTCGAGGTCTGGCATCCGCACGAAAAAACAACCGCCAACGACGAAACAATCAATATCAGCTTATTCATAGTGTGAAAATTCGAACGGCAAAAGGATGTTTTGGCCAGCTATAAATCAATCATTGCTGTTCCAAACCAAAACTTGCCAACTTTGACTTATAACCGGAATGCAGCTATATTTAATCAGTTTCATGAAACGCCCCAATCGCAAGGAACTGAATACCCCGCTTGGCGTGGGAAGTCGCGTTGAAGAAATTGGCGGGTCACAAAACCGGCGGCGATTGGGTGAAATTTCCAGCATTTTGGATGGGCGCCGGGGTAGAGCCTTTGAACTTATCATGCTCAGCCCTCACGATCTCTCCCCCGTTACCCGAGGCGATCTTGGTTCATACAAACGATTCAAACTACAGGAAGATCGGTGCAGGCGACTGGACGAGGGAAAGTACGCCGGCAAACGCACCTTCCGCATCGGCGACGTCATCTGCAAATCGTACCAAACCTTCGCGCGATACGGTATCATCGTGAACTTCGTTCATCCCGACGGAATTCTGAGCAGTTCTCACCTCACTGGCTACAATGGCTGGGATTTGCTTGAATGCGTCGAAATTTCGCGGCGGGCAGGTCTGCAACGCATCCGGGACAGCGAAGGTAATGTAAAGCGCTTCACCACAAGTTCCCACAACTGCAAAATCTGTAAGCTCAAACCCATGGACAAAAAGGGCGGTTTGCGGCTCGACACGGCCGCATCAAAAAAACCATCGTTGACTTGAAAAACTAGAGTGAAGGCCATTTTCCCAAACAAAGGGAAAGGAAAACATTCTGAGCAAAGGAGATCGCGCGGGCATTCGGGTGGAATGAAATGTCCGACGCGCAGTACGCTCGATTCGGTGGAAACGATGACAGTCGATCAAAGCCCCGTTCCGTTACGCCCTCCGAAGATTATCCTGAATCCAGGAGCAACCTTACTCCAGCGGCAAGGCTACGGGCATGTACTTTCTTCCATTCGAACCAGGCCATCCCTTCGGGTGAAACAAGAGGCCGACCAAATTGCCTAGTTTTTTCGGCGCGTAATCGGCGACCGGAAGCACAACGGTCACCTCGCTGCCCTCCACCTTCGTTCGCTGGTTTGCAAGCGTGGTGAAATGGTTCAGTTCGGAATAAAAATAGAGCTTCTCATGCCGTGGCACCGGCAACCCCTTGGTGTTCCGAACGGTCAAGATCACTTTCTCGTCCACCCGCTTCGCAGTGTGTTCCCAACCGTCGAGTGACCGCGGAAGTCGCCGCCGAGCCGCCGCTATGCGAGCTCGCCCATCAGCGTCCCACTCCGGCGCGCCGGAGGTCTTCAAGGAAAGCGAAAGGTTTTGAAATCCCAAGTTGCAGCATTGCTTGGGCTCCGGCCCACAAACCATCCAAACCGCCTTTGCCTTCAGTTCCACGTCATCCTCCGGCAAGGTCTCGGGGGCGGTGACGTCCACGAGGAGCATGGCGTCGCTGTTGTACCCGTGAGCGTCATAGATGACCATTTTCACTTTCTCGGGAACCTGCCATTGGATAGGTCCCGCCTTGAATCCAGAGGGAAGTTTCCAATCAAGGGAGGTCGCAAGCCCAACCGTTCCGGGATTCACCCAATAGGTGTGAAAGGTGTCGTCGTGGTCGAGGAAGAGCGCCACCGTGAAAGTCTGGCCGGGAGCGATGGCCTTGACCTCCGAAAGCAGCCGATGCTTCACGAACTTGGGCTTGGGGGGCTCGGCGGCGCTTACGGCGACAACTGCCAACAGGAGCGTACCAAGGGAAATCTTCATGAGGAGGAAACTACAGGTTTCTTCTCTCCTTGTAGACGACAACGGCTAGAAACCCAAGGAATTGTTGCTGTTCTTACGCTAATTTCCAAAGGAAGGATAAGGCCTTTTCCAAGGGCAGACCACGAAATGGAAGACTCGTCAATAATTGTATGCCTACAAGAATGGAAACCTATGGTGTAGGAGATTCATGAGCGGAAAGCTGATCCTGAAAGCGCATGGACAACTCCAACGTCGGTCAGCATGAGACCTGGAAGAGGAAAGGCCGGCAAGTTTAGTTGATGGTGGGGGGTCACCGGCACGTTATACGCGTAGGCTCATGGGATTGATAAATTTATTGTTTTTCCTCGGTGGTATTTATCTGTGCCTTTGGTTTGGTTGGTGGTTGAGCACCCTCGAGCACCCTAGCGAAACCGGATTTCATGAGGACATGAAAAAACACTGGGGCGAATTCAAGTCGTGGTTCGGCAAATGGTGGTAAATCGACGCTTGGCCGAAAATAACATCACGACTCCGGCTTGAACTGGCGGAGAGGACGGGATTCGAACCCGTGGAGGGGCTAAAAACCCCTCACCGGTTTAGCAAACCAGCGCATTCGACCACTCTGCCACCTCTCCTAGGAAACTTTGGGGCGAAAAATATTCGCGAGGACACACTAGGAAAACGAGGTCGCCGTTCAAGTCAACGGACAAACGGCAACGTTTCTCGATCGCTCAGCGCGGAAGGAGGCGTTCGACCATCTTGAGTTGATCCTGGGCCAAGGCGTCGCCTTGAGCCGCGGCGAGCCGTAACCACTTGGCGGCTTCCAGCTTGTCCTTAGCCAACCCTTTGCCGATGAAATACATGGCTCCGAGATAGCGCTGGGAGGCTGCATCGCCCGAATCAGCCGCCTGGCGGAACCACTTCAAGGCGGAATGATAATCACGATCAACGAAGCTGCCCTCATAGAAGAGTTCGCCGAGTTCTCGCTGGGCATCCAAGTTTCCGGCTTGGGCAGCGGTTTGATAAAGGGCGACGGCAGTTTTCACGTCGTGGCGAAGGCGGAGGGCGTCTCGCGCTTGAGAGAGTGTTTTCTTGGTGGGGGAATCGACACCCGCAGGAGGCTGAAATGTGATAGGGGGCGAAACGGGAGGAACTCGAGGGGATGGGGTGACGACAGCAGGAGGATAGACAGGGAGTCGTTCCCGGAGACCCAGCGTGTCTTCCGGATCGGGGACTTTCACGCCAAGGGGCGGTTGCCCAGCAGTGGATGGAGTTTCACGTCGTTTGCGATCGTACTCCAAGTAGAGGGGACCCGCTCCGGGCACGCCCAAGGCTTCAGCTCGGCCGGCGTACTTGGCGGCAAGCTCCCAATTGACGGGACTGGCTACTCCCAAGGCGTAGAACTTGGCCGCCGAAAGTTGTGCTTTCCCGTAGTTGAGTTCGGCGGCGGCCACCATGTGGACGAGGGCCTTGTTGTCGTTTTTCTCAACGCCCCACCCTTCGAAATAAGCTTGGCCAAGATAGTAGTGGGCAGCAGGCAGGCCTTGCTCGGATGCCTTCAAAAGCATGGCGAATCCTTCCGCTTCGTTTTTCTCGACACCATATCCTTTGATTCGCAACACGGCGTACTGGACACGCGAGGGCTCATGGTCTCGATCAGCCGCAATGCGGAAATGCAAGGCAGCCAATACTATGTCCTGCTCGACGTCCGGGAGCAAAGCTTCCGAGATAAACAATTCGCCGAGGCAATAGGACGCCAAGGCATCGCCCTCGGCCGACATCTTGATGAGTTTGCCTTCTCCAGGGCCGAACACGCGACGATAGTAGCGACGGGTTTTTGCAAGATCACCATCTATTTTGCCTTGGTACCCAATGGCGAACAGTCCCAAGGGATGGGCTTGGGCGGAAGATTTCTCTGCCCAGGCCCTGAATTGATCGATTGATTTCGTTTGGCCTTTGTCGCCGTGCAGGTAGATGAATGCGAGAGCAGCTTGGAAATAAGGGTCGCCGGCTTCGGCCCGCAACCGGATGGCCTCCGGGGCCATATCCACGATGGGGGAGGCATGGCCGGGGAAAGCCAAGGTGCAAAACCCGCATAGCAACGGCAATAGGCTCAATCGATTCCGGGCAGTTTTCCTTGCTGGTATCGCAAACATGATAGCTTCAAGCATAGTGAGCTTGTCGTTCGAGCAAGTATAAACTTGCTATGGAAAGGTTTTGTTCGGATAATTCCGAGCATCGTTTTTTGGCAACGACATGGCTCTTTCGTCTATAATCCAAAGCTCAGGAACGGAATGCGTGCGCCAATTCGCGGTTTATGTTGAAAACAAGGTTGGGCGTCTTAACGACGTCATTTCCAGCCTGCGCGGTCACGGCGTCCACATAATGGCTTTGACCACGCTGGAAACCACTGACGTCACCATCGTCCGCATAGTGCCCAACTATCCCGCCGACGCCCGAAAAGCGTTCGAGCAAGAGGGTTTTACTTTCGTCGAATGCCCCATCGTGGCAGTGGAACTAAACACCGAGGAAGATCTTCCCAGAGTCACCTCGGCTCTTCTGGAAGCCGAAATCAACATCCACTACCTTTACCCGTTTCTGGCCCGTCCGGGCGGCAAGAGCGCGCTGGCCATGCGGGTGGAGGACATGGACGTTGCGCTGGAAACCCTTTCTCACCGACAAATCCGGATACTCTCGCTCGAGGACATCGCTCGCTGAGTTGCCCTCTCACTACCGGTAAAGCCAATAGGGCCGACTTCCCTCGCGAAAGCGTTTGGCTTCAAGAGACCAGCTTTCGAGATATTCCTCCACTCGGGCACGCGATCCCAAAGTTGTGATTTCTTTCCACCAAACAGTCGATCCGACGTGCTTGTTGAACAGGACACCTTCCTCCTCGGAAGCGGCAAGAAAAGGTTGGGGGGTCTGCCACTCGCAAGCAATTTGCATCATATGGAAAGCCAAGGCAGTGGGTTGAACGCGATTCCAATCGTCGATCACGACATGCACGCCTTCGATCACTTTTCCTGCCGCGTTCCGAGTCCTTTGCACTCGAAAGGAGAGACCTGGAATCCCCTTCCCTTCAAGAGTCGCCTTGATTTGTTGAGCCGATTTGCCCTTGAAAGTGATGAAGCGAAAAGGATGCGACGTACCTATGCCGTGTCGAAAGTTACCAAGTTGCCCGCCCAAACCAGTCATGGGATAGCCTAGGACGGAGTCAAACGTGGGGATATTCGGGGAAGTGGGGATCCATTTCAGACCGGTGGCGGACCATGTCATGTCACGCTTCCAACCGAGCATGGGCACCACGGTCAGGCGACCCTTCCGACGAACAGATTCATTCACTTTTAAAATCCCGGGGTTGGTCTTGGCCAGCAAGGCGAGTTCCCCGATGGTGAGCCCATGAACGAAGGGCACGGAGAAAGCTCCCACGTAGCTCATCCATTTCGATTCGATGGTTGGCCCGTCGACTCTGTTTCCACCCAAGGGATTAGGACGGTCGAGCACGACTACTTCGACCTCGTTTTCAAAGCAAGCCTCCATGGTGTAGCGCATGCAACTGACGTAGGTATAGCAACGCACGCCCACATCCTGCAGATCGATCACCAAAACATCGATCTTATCAAGCATGGCGGCAGTTGGCTTGCGGAATTTTCCATAGAGCGAAAAAACGGGCAATCCCGTTCGAGCGTCTATCTTGTCGTCAACGGGCACAGCGGCTTTTTCGTCGCCATAGATGCCATGTTCCGGCCCGAACAGGGCGACCAACCGCACGTTTCGACTGCGCCGCAACACGTCTATGGTGTGAATGCCTTTGCGATCGACGCCCGCCGGATGGGTGAGCAAGCCCACTCTCTTTCCTTTCAAGATGGCGAAACCCGTGTCCGACAAATGATCGATGCCCAAGCGAATCCTGGACTCAGCCATGGAGGGCTGCGTCAACAACAACCCGCATGTTGCCGCTCCAAACGCGAACATCAACCGACCCTTGCGAAAATACTTGTTTATCATGGCTCCTCCGATCCCTCCCCTTCGCTGGTTTTGTTTTGCTGTACGGACTGGTAACTAGCTTTGCTTCTCTTGGCGAGAAATTTGTAGGCTATCACCGCAATCAAACCGCCAAAGGATCCCAAGACAAGTCCCCCGATCATCATCGGAGGAAAAGTATCGACGAGATCCGCCAAGTGGCTCCACCGGAAAGCACTCCAATCGTAGTCAGGGCGCAGGATCGGATTGACCTCGGGCTCGAGATGGAACAGTTCAAGCATGGCCATGCCGATTTGGTAGTCGGCATAGTAAATGGGTCCCATGGTCAGTGGGTTTGAAATCCACTGCAATCCCACCAAAACGGCTAGGTTGGCTCGGACCAAGAACACCGCCAGCAAGGTGACCACAAGCATTTGCACGCCGACCAGAGGCATAAGCGAGACGAGCATGCCAAGGAAAATCGCGGGAATCATTTCCCTTGAACGAAACGACCACAGATAGGCCCTTTTTTTGGCTGAATCACCAAACCACTTCAAGACCGGATATCGGTGCACGTTGGAACGACGCGGCAAATGCTTGAGCCACTTTTTCACCAACCTAACTCGGCGGCGGCGTTCCTGCACCCAATCTGCGGTCACTACAAATTCCAGTTTCCGGCTTCGATCACTTCTTGCAAGCCTTTCGCAAGCCTTTCGGGCGCTTGCCTCAAGTTTTCCTCCAACGAAAGATCAGGTCGAGAGATGGCTCGAACCACGATTCCGGGACAAGTCGCGGTCAATTCCTCGACTGCTTCCGGAGCCACCGAGCCTGCTAAAATCAAGACGGATTTCCCAGCTTTGGCAGCCATCTCGGCCACTGCCCCTGGCCCTTTGCCCCGCAGCGAGGAAAAATCGAATCGTCCTTCGCCGGTAATCACAACATCGGCTTGCTCAACCCGTTTCTCCAAACCGAGCCACGCCGAAACCAAGGAAAAGCCTGACACGTAAGAGGCCTTCGCAGCTGTTCGGAAACCGAAACCCAAACCACCGGCTGCTCCAGCTCCCGGTTCGTCGAAAAGGGCTTGGTCCGCTCCGTTCGCTTCCAGCAACAGGCGAGCCGACCGAACCAATTCTTCCTCCGCCCTCTCGAGATCCTGTTGGAGCAAACCTTTTTGAGGTCCATAAGTCGCGGTGGCTCCGGAAGTTCCCAGCAACGGGTTTTGCACGTCGCAAGCAATCCGCAAGGGGGACAAATCCGTCAAATGACCCTCGATGCGGTCAAGGCGATTCCAGTTCGATGGACGCAATCTCTCGATCGGCGACCCGCTCGAGTTAATAAATTGAAGCCCGAGAGCTTGCAGGGCCCCGAAACCGAGGTCGTTTGTGGCGCTACCCCCGATACCCAGCAATATGGCGCCGGCGCCTTCCTCGTTGGCTCGCAAAATCATTTCCCCCACCCCATGCGTGGAGGCTTCCCAAGGGTCACGCTCCTTCTCTGAAAGCAAATGAAGGCCAGCGGCGGCGGCCATCTCGATCACGGCAATTTCCCCATGCCTGGGTAAATCAGCCGTTTTCAGGGCGAGCGAGGAAAGTTTGTCTGCTTGGGCAAATCCCAGACGAACTTCGGTAGGTTCCCCTCGTGGACCCTCGACCTCCAGTTCTTCGAAACGACCTTTCGCAACGGTCGTCAATATCTCGCAAAACCCTTCGCCACCATCCGTGAGCGGGGCGGAATCCACTTGGCAATCCAGTGATCCTCGCTGGTTCCGCAAGACCGAACAAGCGATCTCGCAGGCATGACTTGCCGTTAAAGCATCTTTGAATTTATCGAAGGCGACTAGGGCGCGCATTACAGGATTGAAATCACAGGATACACACCTTGTCCCTCAGACGATCTCCTTGCCAGTGTCAGCGTCCAGCACCTTGAAGTTCTCGACGTGGTAAGCTTCGTTGGCACTGAAAGTCAATTCGGCTCCGTAGCTACGCTCCATCTCCTTGACCAAATCGGCATCGTCATTCGTAAGCCTCTTGTAGTTAACGGCATGCAAGTATGTTTTCAAGCGAATAACGGAAGACCCTTGATCTCTTTCACCCTGTAATCGAGTGATTGCGCCGAGAAGTCGGCGCTGAATCTCTATGCTGACGGCTCGGGGAGATTTAACGCTGCCGCGACCGTTGCAGTACGGGCAACCGACGTAGATGCCGCTGACCGTGCTTTCCGCATGCCGTTGACGAGTCATTTGCATGATCCCCAGCGAGGAAATGGGCAAGATGTTGTGCTTGGCCTTGTCCTGGGCCATCTCATCCTTGATTCGCTTGTGCACGGCGTTGCGATCCCGCTTTTGTTTCATGTCGATGAAGTCGATGATGATCAACCCACCCATGTTTCTCAGTCGCACTTGGCGAGCCACCTCCACTGCCGCCTCGACGTTGGCTTGCAGAATGAAGTCCTTGCCGTCCTTGTTGCTGCCCTTGTGTCCACCGGTGTTCACGTCGACCGCCACTAGAGCCTCCGTCTCCTCAATGACGATTTCGCCGCCTGACGGCAGTGGAACGCGGCGCATGAACACCTGTTCGATCTGCCGCTCCACGTTGAAGCGCTCGAAAATGGGTATCTTCTCGTCGAAACACTGTATCTTGGATTTCGAGCGAGGCGAAATCCGGGACACTATGTCCAGCAATTCCCGATGAGCCTCCTTGTCGTCCACGAGCACTCGATCGACGTCCGCCGTCAGGAAATCCCTTGCGGTAATCCCGATCAAACTCGGTTCCTGATACAAGCAGGCCGGCTTGGTGGTGGAATTGATCTTGCCAACCACGTTGTCCCAAATCTTGAGCAAAAGATGAAGATCGCGAATGAAAAAGCGGCCTTTCTTTCCCTCGCCCGCAGTTCTAATGATGACTCCCATTCCGTCCGGAATGGTGAGGCCGTTGAGGATGTGCTTGAGGCGAGCGCGCTCCTTTTTGTCCTCTATCTTGCGGGATATGCCACATTGGCCGGCATAAGGCATGAGAACGAGATATCGCCCGGGAAGAGCTATGTTGGTGGTTGTTCGAGGGCCCTTGCTGCCGATCTGGGCCTTGGTGATTTGCACCACGATCTCCGAACCCACTGGGTACATCGATGGGATATCCTTTATGCTGCCGGGCTTGCGACGATTCTTCTTGGAAGAGCTTTCGTTGCTTCGCACGATTTCCACTCCCGAGTCGGCAGCCGCAGGCAACATGTCCCAGTAATGAAGGAAAGCGTTCTTGGGTTGACCGATGTCGACGAAAGCCGCTTTCAAACCAGGCTCTAGATTCTGGACGTAGCCTTTGAAGACGGCTCCGACCATACGTTCATCCTCTTTGCGTTCGACGTCGAAGTCCTCGAGTATCCCCTCCTGGAGCAAGGCTACTCGCGTCTCCAGCGCTTCGCAGTTGATGATCAGTTCCTTGTAGGACTTTTCTTCGGTGCGGGAAAATAATTTCTGCACGATTCGCTCACGCAGTGGACGCTTTTTCGCCCTTTCGCGAGCATTCTTCCGCAATTCTCCCTTGGAGATGCGAATGGGTTTCTTTTCCTTCGGCGGTTCCCGGAGTTCCTTGTGGTCTTCTTGGGATGGGGTGTTTTTTGCTTCGTTTTTTTCAGTTTGTTCCATGATTGCCTCTCCCTGTTGCGGGTGAGGAGATCACCGAAACGACCTATGCTTGCTCTGTGGATTCCGTCATGGTGTTAGCTCAGGTAAAGTTCCTGCGGAATCGATAGACGCTTTGCACAAGGCCCATCAGAATGCAGCAACTCAACAGGAAGGATCCGCCGTAACTGAGGAAAGGCAATGGCAATCCCGTTATGGGTGTGATCCCGATTGTCATGCCTACGTTGATGAAGACATGCACCATAAATAACACTGGTACCCCTACCGCGAGCAATGCCCCGAAGCGGTCCTGTGCCATGCTTGCTATCCGCAAGCTGTTCCAGAGAATGACGGCGTAGAGAAGCAACGCGAGGGAACCGCCCACAAATCCCGATTCCTCCGCGATCACCGCGAAGAGAAAATCGTTGTGCGCAACGGCCGGGGGCAAATAGCCCAACCTCGCCTGCAAACCTTCCCCATACCCTTTGCCGGTCAATCCTCCGGAACCTACCGCTATCAACGCTTGATTGCGATTCCAATTCGATCCTACTCCCCGTGGATCGGCCACTTCGGGAGCTAAGAAGGAAAGAATCCGTTTCCTTTGGTAATCCTTCAAGGGGATCAGGGAACGATCCTCGTAACTGCCTTGGTCGTCTGATGACGCTCCTTTTTCCTTTCGATATTGATAATAGCCATA
>MDTC01020686.1_pt1 | contig 18611 bp, 18 predicted proteins | sample 811181 | NCBI WGS metagenome assembly MDTC01 (sample SAMN05326644, study PRJNA326480) | marine metagenome | isolation source: seawater | place: Pacific Ocean: North | collected 2011
CTTAAAAGCATATACACCAATTATAAATATGTATTCACGATTGAAGAACATAGTAAAATCGGTGGATTAGGAAGTGCAGTATTAGAGTGGAGTATTACTCAAAGAGAACATTGTCCAAAAATTGCCTGTATTGGTACTCCTGATAAATTCTTATCCTACACCGGAGAGCAAAAACATGCCCGTGAAATGGTCGATCTCGACCCGATGGGCATATACACGCAAATTAAATCAGTCCTATAAATTATGATCGATTGATGAAGCTTCAAATTATAAAAACAGATTTACTTGATGAATACTTGAATCAAGTGCTTGGAATTGAAGATAAATTCGAAGCGTTAAAAGATGCAGAGATTAGTACGGATAATTTCAGCTTTTATACATCTGTATCTGCTATGGCATCTAGTAAAATTGAAGGTGAAAAACTAGAAATAGATAGTTATGTGAAACATAAAATGCTTAAGATTGAATATAATACTGATCTTCTAGAAAAGCCAAATGACCTATACGAAGCATATACGTTTGCTCAAAGTGTAAGCTTAAACGAAGAAAACTTTTTTAAAGCCCATCGCTATATATCAAAACACTTACTGCAAAAAGCCAAACAAGGAGCATACAGAAAAGTTGATATGCTCGTCATGGAACATAAGACTTTTAGAGTGCAATACGAAGCTGCTCTAAAAGAACATGTTTCATCTATAATGAAATGCCTTTGGAAAGAAATAAATACACTTTTAGCTCAGTCATTGTCTCATGAAGAAGTTTTTTATTTCGCATCCCATATACATCTTACATTTGTCAACATTCATCCATTTGAAGATGGGAATGGAAGATCTGGCAGATTACTTGAAAAATGGTTCATAGCCCAACATTTAGGTAAAAAAGCGTGGTTCCTTCAAAGTGAGTTAAACTATTATCAAAATATTGATAATTACTATAAAAACTTAAACACATTGGGAACATTCTATGATTCGCTCGACTACAGCAAAGCACTTCCATTCCTGATGATGCTACCCGCATCTTTAGAACTAAATAAAGAATAACCGAACAGCTAAATACCTAATCTATGGCATACCAAGACTTTATATCTCTAGTTCACAAATCAACCAAACGTAATTATGTGGCTCGTGTAACTGAGTACCCGAAAGCAAAAGCAGCCGAAAAGGCAAAAACTTGGGGCTATGATTACTGGGATGGAGATCGCCGATGGGGTTATGGTGGTATGAAATATGATGGCCGTTGGTCCAAAGTGGCAAAAGCTATGGTAGATCATTACGAGCTAAAAGCTGGAGATAAGATTTTAGATATCGGCTGTGGTAAAGGTTTTTTAATGTATGACTTTACTCAAGTATGCCCAGGAATTGAAGTATTTGGTGTAGATATTTCAGAATACGCTAAGGAAAATTCGAAAGACGAAATTCAAAATAGAATAACAACAGGATCGGCCAATAACCTCCCCTACTCCGACAACGAATTTGATTTTGTTTTATCCATAAATACTCTTCATAATTTACCTTGCTACGATCTATTTGATGCTTTGAAAGAAATGGAACGCGTGGGCAAAAAAAATAAATACATTTGTGTAGAGTCCTATAGGAGCGAAGAGGAAAAAGCCAACCTCCTCTACTGGCAACTCACCTGTAAAGCATTCTGTTCACCCAAAGAATGGGAATGGTGGTTTCAGCAAACTGGTTATTGCGGTGACCATAGTTTTATTTATTTTGAGTAATGGAAATTGAAAAACTTAAATTAATACAACATTTAAAAGAATGCCTCAGGCACTGGGATCGCTTGAACTATGCCTACTCAAATCTCATAACCCTAGCTCCCTTAATCCCAGAGCAATATGAAAACCTAACAGACCTGCAAATAGAACATATTGACCAGTTCCTATTCCGTTTTTCAAAATTACAAGATGCAATGGGAGATCGCTTATTCAAATCACTACTCCTATGCTTGCAGGAGGATATTAAATCCATGCCTTTCATCGACAGATTAAACCGTCTAGAAGAATTGTCATTACTCTCCGATAAACAACAATGGCTAGTTTTTCGAAAACTTCGTAACGACATTTCTCATGAATACCCAGACCAAATTGAGAAAAACACGGAAACTATTAATACGATTTATCAATCCATACCATCTCTATTTTTAGTCTTACTGACTATTCACAAATACATTGATCTGAACATTATCTCTAATCTAGAGAGTACATTAGTTTTCCCCAAAGACTTACCTACAAAATGAGGCTAACTCAAAAAGAAGCCGTTATAATACAATCATTAGCTGAGGAAATATTTGGCAATAATGTGCAAGTCCGCCTTTTTGGCTCTCGGGTAGATAAACAAAAAAAAGGAGGCGATATTGATCTATTGATCACTCCTGAAAAACTGGATGAAGTTAATTCTAAAGAAAAGATAAATATATATTGGGCAGAACTACAAGAGAAGCTAGGTGAACAAAAGATTGATATCCTTTTAGAAATACCTGATTCCAAAGAAAAGATAATTGAAGTCGCTAAAAAAACAGGGATCTTACTTTGAAGACAAAAGCGGCCATTCTAATCGAGCAAAAAAAAGATCTCGTCGTTGATGAGATTGAAATACCTTGCATTGATTATGGTAAAGTTCTTGTTGAAATTAAATCAACTCGTATTTGTGGATCACAATTAGGTGAAATAGATGGAGTAAAAGGTCCGGATAATTACTTACCACATCTACTTGGGCATGAAGCAGGTGGAATTGTTAGGGAAGTCGGATTAGGTGTGACTCGTGTAAAAGAAGGCGATCATGTCGTATGTCACTGGAGACCTGCTCCTGGAACTTCAGGCCAGTGTCCACAATATGAGTGGAATGGCAAGAAAGTTAATGCTGGGCATATAACTACCTTTAGCCAATATAGTATTTTATCTGAAAGTCGTGTTACTCCAATTGATAAAAAATACAGTTTTGATGTAGCAGCACTGATGGCAGATACTATAACAACTGGATTTGGGGTTATTTCAAATGACGCAAACGTAAAAATAGGCGAATCGGTTTGTGTCATTGGTGTAGGAGGTATCGGTTTAGGTGTTATCCTTGGAGCTAAACTTGCAGGTGCGAATCCTATAATTGCTGTAGATTTGCAAGATCACAAACTGGAAAAGGCTGAACAATATGGTGCAACTCATACCATCAATGCGAAAGATTCAGATATAACTGAAGCGTTGAATAGTATTACTTTGAGCGGTAAAGTGGATGTAATGATTGACGGCACAGGGAACCCTATAGTCATTGAAAATGCATTCAACTTAACTGAAAACACTGGTCGTTGCGTTTTATTTGGAGTAATCCCATTCAACAAAAAAGTATCTCTAAACACTCTACCACTCCACTTCGGAAAAGTCCTAACTGGATCTGAGGGCGGACAGAGCCAACCTCACGTAGATGTACCACGATATCTAAAGATGATGGATGCTGGCTTATTTAATTTAGACGGATTTGTTAGCCATAGAGTTAAGCTCGATGAAATTAACCATGCCATTCGCGATATGAAAGAAGGTAACACAATTCATACTGTTATCGATCAACTCTAAGTGTATACCGTAGGCATAGATTTTGATAATACCATTATTAACTACAGCGACATTTATCAAGATATCGCAAAAAGTCTTGGGGCTAACCCTTCCAACATCATTAATAAAAATGATTTCAAATTATTTTTACACCAAAAATACAAAAGCAATTCTTACTGGACACAGCAACAAGGCATCACTTATGGAAAAAAAATTGGTTTGGGAACCGCGCACGCTGGTTTTTCACAATTTGTGTCATTTTCAAAAGAGCAGAACTTTAAAATTTTCATCGTTAGTCATAAAACAAAATACCCTGCTTATGGAGAAAACATCCATTTAAGAGAACAAGCTATCGATTGGCTCAAAAGTAATGAGAGTAGGATTCAACGAAGTGATATCTTTTTTGCCAATTCTTTAGATGAAAAAGTCGACATCATAAAACAATTAAATTGCAATATTTTTGTCGATGACCTTCTTCAAGTCCTGACGCATCACAAGTTCCCCCAAACCACTCAACCTGTATTATTTCAGGTAAATCCAAACCAAAATAAAGTTATACATCAAGTCTCATCATTTTATGAATTACTGGCGCTCTTTAAAAGGAATGTTTTTATTGAATGTAAAAAGAACACTTATAAACCCAACCCGCAAATAAAGCTGATATATTCAAAATCAATAAAAAACTCGACTCTTACTGGAGCAACGACTCAAGGAGGAATTAATAATACAGTACAAATTCTAAAAGATAAAAACGACTTTTACTATATTCAAAAAGAATACAGAACTGAAAAACAGTTCCCAAACCCTCGCCAGATTCGCGAACAGTCATTTCTGAAACATCTCAACGCTATACAACTCACTACAGCAACACCTAAAGTCCTAAACGTAGATCTGGATCAAGGAATTAGCTCTTTTTCCTATATACAAGGCACATTGCCTAAATTAAATGCAAATTTTTCTGAACAAATTTGGAAGCAGTGCTTAAACTTCCTCATTGAAATACAACAACCTTCACCTAATAAAGCTTGTATACCTAATGCCAAAGAATCTGCATTTTCACTTCGGGAACACCTAGAGATTCTAACCATCCGTAGAAATGATTGGTTAGAGAAACTATTAAAAAAAGAGTTAGACTGCCCAAACCTTAATAAGTTCTTCTTAGAATTATATGAACCCGTTTATCAAAAAGTTGCTCAAATTGTTTTAGACCACCCTTACTTTAATACCCCAATTAAAAATGAGTTTCGAATAATTAATCCATCTGACTTTGGACTGCATAACGCCCTTTTTAATAAGAATAACGAACTATTAGCATTTATAGATTTTGAGTATGCAGGCTGGGATGACCCTGCTAAAATGATTTCCGATTTCTTTGCCCAACCTAGATACCCTGCTCCTAAAGAGTTAATGAATAAATTCATACAAAGTATTTCTTTGTCATTATTTCCTCAGGGCTCTAGTGCGTTGGAAGAAAGATTTCCCTACGTTTATTCAATGATACAAATGAAATGGTGTCTCATTCGCCTAGGCAGATTTTATTTAAAATCGAACCAAAGAGCAGATTCAACTGTATTTGAGGATATTACACATCGCATATCACACATTAAGAACACACTTAATATTGCCTAACTAAAGCATGTCAGAATACATAGTATTTGGAAAACCGAAAATCGAAGAGATCGAAATTCAAGAGGTTGTAAATAGTCTTCGATCGGGATGGATTGGAACTGGATCAAAAGTAAATGCCTTTGAAAAGGAAATACAACGATACAAAGGCTCTGGACATCCCGTAGCCGTTAATTCCTGCACCGCAGCCCTTCATCTTTCAATGCTGTGTTCTGATCTAAATAAGGGTGACGAAGTCATTACAACTGCATTAACATTTGCTGCTACGATAAACTCTATAATTCATGCAGGTCTAAAACCAGTAATAGTCGACGTAGATCCCATTACTAAAAACATAGATCCTCAAGCGATTCGCTCTAGTATTACCGCACAAACAAAAGCCCTTCTGATTGTCCACTTTGCTGGCTATCCTTGCGAAATGGAAGAGATTTTATCTATCTGTAAAGATCACAATCTTAAACTTATCGAGGATTGTGCACATGCCATTGAAACGAAATATCATAATAAACCCGCTGGAACTTTTGGCGACTTTGGATGCTTCAGTTTTTATGTAACTAAAAACATTACAACAGGGGAAGGGGGCATGATTTTAGCCAAAGAAAAGAAAACAGCCAATCGTTGTAAAGTTATGGCATTGCATGGCATGAGTAAAGATGCCTGGAATCGGTATAGTGATAATGGATATAAACATTATCAAGTAATAGAATGTGGATTTAAGTATAATATGATTGATCTTCAAGCTTCAATGGGGTTACACCAACTCAAAGGAATAGAAAAGAAATGGAAAAGAAGGCAAGAGATATGGGCCAAATACCAGGAAGCTTTCAAAGAATTACCGATTGAAAAACCTGCTGATATAATTGATGCTTCGTCTCGCCATGCCTATCATCTCTACACAATCCAAATAAGCAAAATAAAGAAAAGCAAAGTAAGTAGAGATGAATTCCTCAATAAAATGCATCAACTGGATATCGGAACTGGAGTTCATTACCTCTCCATTGCAGATCATCCCTATTACCAAAAGCAGTTTAAGTGGAATCCTGATAACTATCCAATCGCACAACGCATAGGAAGAACAACTGCAAGTATTCCGCTTAGCGCAAACTTAAATGAAAAGCAAGTTAATCGAGTCATAAATGCCGTTCACTCGATATTATCATAATTTAAAGCCTCAACAGACTTGAAAATAGCAACTCCCGTCTCTCACCTTTTTGATACCCAAGAATCTGCTCGTGTCATTACGGAGCTATCGGACTGCCTAGAATTACGTGAGCAAAATATCAGTTTTAAAAGTGAAAAAGTAGAACTTTTTCATTGTGATTTAGAACCTACTAAAAAATGGAAAACGAAAGACCAGCAGTTTATTTATGAGGTAATCTCACAACATCCAAACTTACAGTTAATTTCTTTTCATCTGGCATCCTGTTACGAAGCCCCTGTAACAAAGGACTTTATGTTTCTTCCTGGTGGAAATAAATTAAATGTCTGTCAAATGAAGCAAAATGCTCAAGTCAACTTGCAATTTATGAAAGAAAACTTCGAACACCTTTCTTTTGCTATTGAAAACAATAATTACTACCCTACCGATGCTTATGAATATATTTGCAACCCACACTTCATAAACGAAATAGTCAATGACAATAATCTCTATTTTTTATTAGATATAGCACATGCTAAAATAAGCGCACATAACCTTAATTTACCATTCTATGAATATATGCATGCACTCCCATTATCAAAAATAATTCAGATTCACATTACAGGATACCAAGATACAGAAAAAGGGAGAATAGCCAGAGATGAGCATTTATACCCATCTAAAGATAACTGGTCTACAGTTAAAAAAATTATATCGCGACATCGGGAGAATTTAAGATACCTTACAGTAGAATACTATTCTGATTACGAAAAACTACTTCAAGCTATTACAGAACTTAAACAAAAAATTCAATGAGCTTTCTAGAAACCTTTTTTTGCCTTAAAGATAAAGTTGTTTTTATTACTGGGTCTAATGGTCAACTTGGTCGCTGTATTGCTGAACATTTTAATAATGCAGGAGCCATTGTTATTGGAAGCGATATGGACGAAAAATCGGATTCAGCCCCCAACTACTACTCTTTAGATATTACCCATAAAGAAAATACAAAACAGGTGTTAAGTAATATCTACAAAAGGTTTGGAAAAATTGATACTATCATTAACAATGCAGGGGTTAGCACATTCAAAAAATTTGAAGAACGCTCTGAGGAAGACTTTAATTGGGTTATGGATGTGAACTTAAAAGGCACATTCAATTGCATACAAAGTTATGTAAATTTATTTGACGAGCATAAATGCTCCAAAGGGTCCATTATTAACATTGCTTCTATTTTTGGGATGGTTAGCCCAGATTTTAGAAATTATACAGACTGCGATCGAAATAACTCCGAAGTATATGGAGCTACAAAAGCAGGTTTGATTCAAATGACGAAATATTTCGCCTGTCATTTGGCTAAACGTCCTATATGCGTTAACGCAATTTCTCCAGGGGGTATCTTTAATCCTAAAAACCCGCAGGGTGAAGGTTTCATTCAACAATACTCTAACAGGGTCCCAATGGACAGAATGGCGAATGATCAGGAAATGATAGGAGCTTTATTTTACCTAGCAAGTGACAGCGCGTCCTACACTACTGGACAAAATATTACAATAGATGGGGGAATGACCTCTTGGTAAGCGACATTAAAAATAAAAATGAATAAAAACTTAAACTCTATTAACTTAAATACAGAAAATTCTACTTATATCATTGCTGAAATTGGGATGAACCATGGAGGAGACCTAAAAACAGCGCTAGAACTTATTGACTCTGCATCAAAGACTGGAGTTGATGCAGTAAAGTTTCAAACCTATATTACAGAGAAGAGAGCTCGCAAAGCGTCACCAATCTTCGATATCCTAAAAAAATGTGAATTAGATTTTAGTGATTTTATACAGTTAAAAGATTATGCAGAATCAAAAAACTTGGACTTTTTTTCCACCCCCTTCGATGAAGCCAGCTTTACTCATTTACAAGAGATTGGATGTGAAATTTTCAAGATTTCTTCTTTCGATGTAGTAAACAAAGAGTTTCTGAAAACAATTTCCAACTCAAATAAGACCATCATTTTATCTGTAGGCATGTCGGATATCGATGAGATTAAAACAGCTTACGAAATATTAAATTCAAAAGAAAATAATATCGCCCTATTGCATTGTGTTTCCTCATACCCCACCGATGAAACTAACGCTGACCTAAATGCTATTCAAACCCTAAAAACACATTTTAATTGTATTATCGGTCAATCCGACCATACGTCAGATATTTACGTCCCTAGCCTTGCAGTCGCTGCAGGAGCTCAAATCATTGAAAAACATTACAAGATATCAGAAAGCATGAATTGTATCGATGCTCCAGTTTCCATCACTGAGCAGCAAATGACTCAAATGATTCTGAACATCAGACGTATTGAAAAAATAATGGGAAATCCTGAGCTTAAACTTAGAATAGCTGAAAAGCCCACTCAAATATTCAGAAGATTCAAATAAAGTGAAAACGCTGTATGTAATCACTTCGGAAACAAGTATTTATTCAGAAGAGCTAAATAAAGTACGGACAATTATTCCCAAAAGCACTGTAAAACTTGAGGAACTTAGCATAGAATTTTTAAAGCAGAACAATTTCGAAGTTGTTGTTTCTACTGAATTGCCTGAACATTGGCAATATGTTCTAAATGGGATGAAAACAGTCTCTATCATATTCGGTAATAACACTCAATCGAAGTTACGAGCCGATATTATTATCGATTCTCAAAATGAAAATGAGAAATTCTACTTTTCTGGAGAAAAAGCTTCGGTTCTCAATAATTCAAACTTTCCGATTGATGAAGTTATTAATTTGGTAAAACCGCTGCCCTGGGATAGTGATTTCTTTGGGCATAATATCGCACTAATCAGCAGTAGATACCTGACTCCAAATATTATGAAATCCGTAAACTGTTTTGTGGATAAGAACAAAGTAGATATGCTTGAATATCTCTGTAATTGCCATGACAGAGAAAGTGTTCGCACGGCAGAAAATTCCAACTTTCATTTTACTGATATTCGAATTACCTTTCGTAAACAGCTGGTTCGAGCAAATTTAGACGAAATAAAACTGAACGATTATCGCTTTGCGAAGGCATCAAAAAAAGATATCCCAAAATTAAAAAGCATGACTCAAAAGATGTACGAAGATAGTAGATATTTTTTTGATGAAAACTTTGATCGTAGTAGACTGAATCAATTTTATGAGAGTTGGGTGGAGAAAGGTGTTTATGGTACATTTGATGACGAATGCTTAGGCCTTTTTCACAAAGAAGAAATTATTGGATTTGTTACCTTAAAATACAATCAAAACAACTCCGTTAGCCTTCGACTCATTGGTGTCGATTCCACTTATCAAGGAAAAGGTATTGGCAAGCGATTATTACAATCCGTTGAAAGTCATATCGAAAAGAAGGGCTTTAAACAGATAAACGTCGTCACTCAGGGAAGGAATTATCATGCTCAAAGACTATACCAGTCTATGGGTTACAAAACACAAAGCACAGAACTCTGGTTCCACAAATGGATGAAGGCATCAAGCTTAGAAAGCTAATGTTAAATCTAGGTATAATCGGTAGCAGTCCAAGAAATGGACATCCATACTCATGGTCTGCTATAATAAATGGCTTTGACTCAAAACAAATACAACTTTGCCCTTACCCCATCATCCCCCAATACCTATCTCAAGCTAAATATCCAGATGATTTCATATCGAATGCTCATGTGTCGCATATTTGGACACAAGAAATTAAGGATAGTCAAAATATTGCTAAATTTAGTAAGATCCCCTATATATGCAAAAATATAAATGAATTATATGACTCAGTGGATGCCATTTTATTAGCAAGAGATGATTACATTGAGAGAAAGAGTATCCTCGAATTCCTACTTACTGGAACAAAACCTATTTTTGTTGACAAACCCCTTGCAATAAACAAGAAGGAAGCCGAACAAATAATTGCGAATCAAAGCTTTCCAAATCAAATTTTCACCTGCTCTTCTTTCCGTTATTCGAGCGAAGTTGAGAAATTCAAATCTAAAAAACAGACTAAAGAAAAAATATATAAGATTGATGCCTTTATACAAGGAACTTGGGATAAGTATGCCATCCATTTGATTGAGCCAGTAAAATCTTTATTGAACATTGCTGAACTAACTTCAAAAAAGAATCGGATAACTTTTATAAAAAACCAAAAAGCTTTCCAATTATCATTGGTTTATAACGAAATACTTATTAACTTCTATACTTCACCCGAAATCGAAAACCCTCCCTCTATAGAAATTCATTTCAAAAGTCATTCCGAGAAACTGATTCTAACAGACAGGTTTTCGGCATTTAGGAAATCACTAGAATCTTTTATATCGGGAATTAAAGACGACAATCATACTGTCGATACTGGCGACTTATTTAACACAATAGATCTCATACAATTTGGCACCTAACTTTTAAACCTATTATAATATTATCAATTCATGAACAACACATGGCGTTTCAGCGGTAAAGAATTAGAATATATACAAAAAGTTCTAGATTCTGGTTTAGGCTCCGGAACAACTGGAAATATGAACAAACTTTTTGAAGAAGAGTTTTGTAAAAAAATCGGGGCGAAATATGCAATTGCCATGAATTCTGGCACTTCAACCTTGCATGCGGCATTGCATGCACTGGATGTAAATGCTGGTGATGAAGTTATTATTCCACCACTAACAGTAATAAGCAACCTCGCCGTAATTGTTGCCCAAAATGCCATTCCCGTGTTTGCAGATGTCGATCCCGATACATTCAATATAGATCCAAAGGACTTAAAATCTAAGATTACTGAAAAGACTAAGGCGATTATGCCAGTGTCCCTCTATGGATTAAGTTGTGACCTTGACCCGATAATGGAAATTGCCCGCGAACATAAAATCGGTGTCATTAATGATGCTGCGGAAGCCTTTGGTTCTCTGTACAAAGGAAAACCTATTGCTCAAATTGCAGACATAACTAGCTATAGTTTAGAGAATTCAAAACATATTACCTGCGGAGAAGGTGGAGTTGTCGTTACAAATTACGAAGATATTGCTATTAAACTAAGGAAATATGGTAGTTTGGGCTATGCAGTTGTAAAATCAAAAGATGGCAGAGTTCGAAAGAACAAAGATTTCTTTCAGAACCCTCAATATAAACGCCACGATTCTCTAGGTCAGAATTACAGAATGCCAGAGGTCGCTGCTGCTATGGCATTGGCACAAGCAGAAAAACTAGAAGAATTCATTCAAAAAAGAATCGACACTGCAAACCTATACCTAGAAGCTATCGGGGATTGTAACTATCTCATTCCTCAAAAAACACCTAAAGGTTATAACAACACCTATTGGACATTTACATTGAAATATGAAAATACAAAAGTTCTATGGGTCGATTTCAGGAAAAAATATGTCGAGATGGGCGGAGATGGTATCTATGCAGCTTGGGCACTTTTATATCACGAAACGATCATGCAATCAGAAGCATATAAAAAACATTGTCCTGTTTATTATAACGATCTTGAATATCCAGATGGAATTTGCCCGAATGCAGAAGAGATCCAGCCTAAGTTGATGCAATTTGTAACTAACTATGGGAATTTAAAAGAAGCCAAATCAAAAGCAGATGCACTTAGAAGAACAATAGACTTTTTTGCTTAACATGAGTGAATCAAGTTCCAGAAAGCTTATTCATGCTATTAATGAAAATCTCATATATAAAGATGAGATTTTCAAAGAATTAATTAAGGAATTAAAATCGCTTATAAAACAGAAAAACTTACCACTTTCTGATTCTTTACTTTCTAAATTAAATCTTTCCGTACTTAATAAACTTGGAACGGCTGGTCGTTTCACAATCCCAAAAAATGAACCACTGAACATTTCTATACAGCCAGATTTGCAAAATGTGTTACAAAATTCTGAGGCTCCAATTATTCTGATTGCTCACTGCGGAATAAATGAAAAGAGGCTTCATAATATCAAAATTGCTTCTGAAAAACTTTTAAGGCAGAGCCCTTACTCTAATGCTACAATCATTTTACTGAACTTGGATCAGTATAGAGTTATATTTGATGAAGAAGATGCTGGAAAGATTCATCACAAGTATAAGCATTGGGCACCTATGTTTTCTCTAATGGTTTTAAGTGCACTTGGTAAAATAAACCAAAATCTACACTTGATTAGCCATCCTTACTTCTGTTCCTTGGTAAATGATTGGAATTTGAACTTCTCAATGCATATGGAATTGGATATTGATTGTCCGATAAATATCGCCTATTGCCTAATGGATTATCTAAAGAAGAATTGGAAAACTAACAAAAACGATTCAAAAAAAGCAACCCTTAATATCCACTCGTTATCAGCAGAAGTAATGAATGGACAGATTCATTCTTTAGATTTATTTCCTATTCAGCTGAAATCGTTACCAAGTAACATTAAAATGCTCGAGTTTACAATCCTTAAAAAAAGCCTGCAGACCCTAGAAAAGCATCTTGTTGACTGGATTACAAACAACAATAGAATTGCAATTTACGGTGGAGGAAAACATACAAAATACCTATTAAAATACAGTAATTTGCAAAGAGCCAATATTGTGGCCGTGATCGATAAAAATCCAGAAACTCTGAAAACTCACTCATCCGTCATTAAATTAAAACCGAATGAATTATCACGATCTTCTCCATTTGATATAGTGCTGATATCCTCAATATCTTCACAAAAAGAATGTTCAATATTTGTAAGAGAAAAATGTGGTCAAAACGTCAAAATATTTACTTTATATAAAACAGATAATCAAGAACAAGCATCTGAAGAATTAAGTCAACTTAAATGCTAATATGCCGATGTTAGAACAAACAAAATATGGAGTGATCATTCAGGCTAGGATGTCTTCTAACCGAAGACCAGGTAAAGTATTGGAAGATATACAAGGCAAACCCATGCTCTTAAGACAATTAGAGCGCCTAAAAAAAGGTTTAAAAATAGAGAAGCTATTGGTTGCCACATCCGAAGATCCTAGTGATGATCCAATAGAAGAGTTATGCACCTCCTATAATTTCTTATGCTATAGAGGTTCTTTAAATGATGTGATTTCCCGTTTCATAGGTGCGGCTCAATATCATAACATCGACTATATTATCCGAGTTGGTGGAGATGATCCATTAATTGACTGGGAATGTTGCAATCATTTATATGAACTAAACCAACAAGAGCCCCATGACCTCTTGTTCGCTAGTCATAGAAAAGGCTGGCCCTATGGCTGCGCAGCTGAACTCATTTCGAGAAAATCTCTAGAAGTGATTAATCGTAAAACAAACAAAAAGGAGTATTTAGAACATACAACACCTTATTACTATGATCACCCCAATGAATTTAAAATACTACCAGTAGAGGTACCCTATGAAATTTGTCCACAAGACTACAGCTTCACTGTAGATTATGAAGAAGACTTAAGTTTTATAAAAAAGATATTTAGCCGTTTGATAGATAAGGGAGAGTTTTTTTCCATACAGGAAGTAATTAAATTATTAAAAAAAGAACCGAAAATAAGAGACTTAAATAAACACCTCCACAGCGGTTTTAACAAGTAATATCATGAATATTGAAAAGAACCCATTTATATTTCTTTGTGGTCACAGAAAGAGTGGCACCACACTCCTTACCAATTTATTAAATGGCCATTCAGATCTTGCCGTTTTCCCAACCGACTTATCATTGCTATATGGTTACTTTCCTAAATGGACATCTAATAAATATAGTAATTTTGAAAAACTGAACCGTCTACAACTAGTTATTCATCAGACGATTGATTTTCTGGCGAGAAGATTAAACCTAAAAGATACATTCAATGCAGACATATTTTTATCTCATTTCATGACGCTTCTAGATAGAAAAAAGCTAGCAGACATGAAGCATATTCTAATTTGTGTTCAACAAACATTTAGTGACCTTTACCTGAGAGAAGAAGCATCTGAAAAGAAACTGAACATTCTGAAAGAAACCAGTATTGATATTTATGCAAATGAGATTACCAGTTGGTTTCCAAATGCGAAATTTGTTCATTTAATAAGAGATCCGCGAGACAATTATTCTAGCTTAAAAGCTGGTGTTAGTAAATTTTACAAACATATTGGTGAAAATGACAAACATCTTCTTGCCAGTCTTGTAAATCGTGCCAAGCATGATTTACAAATGGCCATTATTAATCAAAAGCGATTTGGCAAAGATAACTATCATGTATTACGATACGAAGACATGGTCTCAGAAACCCAAAAAACCATGACCACATTATCTGATTTCTTAAATATTTATTTTGATAAGTCCTTGCTACAACCATCAGTCTTGAGCTTCGAAACAATCGGGAATAATTATGATGGAGAAAAAAGACCTAGAGTCTCATCAAGAAATAGTAATCGCTGGCATGAACGTATCTCTCCAGAGGAAGCACAAATTATAGAATTTCATTTCGATGAATTACTTGAGAAATTTGGATATAAGGCAATATATTCCAAGTTTGAGCAATCAGATGCTGCATCTGAGTTTTATAAATGGTACAATTACCAATATTTTTATAAAGAATCATTCCAAGAGCTTCATCGCTTTAGTTGTTAATAATATAATAAGGCACATTCACAAATGAACACTCAATCCAATTCTTTGTTTTATTATATTCACGAAGATTTTTTTCAAACAAATTCATTTACTCACCTCAAAAGGTGGAGCGAAAAACTACTTACCAACAAAAAGGCAAAAGTATTATTAAATCAATCTTCTGCCGAGGATATTTACAAACTCCTTTCTGGAATTGATATTTTGACTGATATTATATTATCGAAAGATATCGAAAATTTAGAAAACAACGCCTCATTGCTCCTACCGCTAAATTCATATAAGCAATCCAGTGAGCTGCACGAAAAATTTACTTATATACATGTTTTATACCACTCATTAGATGGTACCGCATCCAAGCAAGACCTCACAGATATCTGTAAATCCTCTAAAGTAGAAAAGATTTTGTCCGACATACTTCCAGACGAACTATCAGACGAATCACTAGAGGTAAGTAGTTGTAATGTGCTATTAAGTAAATTCGACTACTACTCAACTTGTGAAAAAATACGACAAGTAGAGCAAAAGGTCAGAAATAACCTCAAGTGTCTAATAATTATAGATTCTTCATTTGAAAGTAGATTCAAAGAGCCTCTTACATCTATCGAAAGAGTAGATGTAATTGATGACAAATCTCTAGAAAAATACTCCGAAGCCGAATTATATGCTTTTATAAAACCATATCAAAAAGCAATTTTACATATGGAAAATTCTCTAAAGTCTGTTTTCTATTCAGATTACCTAGATACATTAGAGATTCCCTTCATTGTTTCTACAAAAAACCTATCTCCTGTTAGATACGGATTTTATAATCACCAGATACCGATAGAAGAATACTGCAGAGACCTCAGCTCTAAATCTATCCGCGAATACTACAGATTCATATTAAAGTTTGCGAATGATGAAATCTTAAATTCACCTGAAGAGAAAATGAATCCTTCGTCTAGATCCAAATTCTGTAAACATTTGTATAAAAGTAACCATTCCTGTTTTTTTAATATTGAAGAATTTGCAAAAGTTCCTAAAAACCCATTTTGTAATTATTATTGGATAAAAAACCTTATCACCCCAACTCTCATTACAAACTTACAGAAATCTATTAATCCAGATTCTGAATACAAAACCACAAGCACTCGTATCTACAAATTCATACAATCTAATTTCTTGAAAATCCGAGGAGGGATTTCAAATATTGCCGTTGGTAGTATCGAAGACATACAAAATAAATACTACGATATATACAATATTCATGATACAGTCACTGCTTGTAAAGATCTTCTAGAAATTGCAGTTACTGGCTTGCAAGATGGAACACCAAAACAAGATGCACTTATATTTGCTTATGTTTATGGTATCCAAAACAATGAACATTCATTAGTAAACACGATTTTAACAGAAATTGATAAATTCGAACATTACCGAGCACTTCCTGTAGTATTTAAGTTTATCTCATTTATTCATAATAAAGAACCTATTAAAATCGACCTTGAAGACTTCGACTGTTCTCATCTGAAAGCTGATCCTTGCCACCTTCTTGCCTTTATTTTCTTAGAAATACAGAATAAGAATTATATTAGAGCTCAGGAAGCACTGACTATATTCAATTCAAATTTTCCTCATTTCTTCAAATCAAGAAAAAGAACTCACTATTTGCTTAATCATTGGTTAATATTTTCCATGATACTAAAACTATCTAATGAAACGGAATCCAGTTATGAATATCTCCAGCATAAGGTAAATAAGGACTTAACTAGTTTTGAGTTCCAAAACCAAATTGTACAAAGCATCAAACACCAATTATTACCCAACGAACTGCTAAACTTGATTACATATTAAGTCCAGTTCGACACCATAGCAGTGACCAACTCTGAAATATTGAATATTTTGTGGAAAATAGAAGACACACTACCTGTTAATGAGCTTAAATTAGGAAAGATTCCTATATGGCCACTAGCTCGCTTCTCATATTCTTGTCTCATTAGACATTATTATAAGAAGAAAATAATTTGTAACAAAAATATATCTGTAGATAGTCTAAAATCAAACAAAGAGATTGAAACTCGTATCGCCACATCTGAATCCCAAGAAGAGCCATTACTAAAAAACATACTTTCCAATCACAGTGGCTCTAATCTCTTTTTTTCTTTTGACTTTGAAAATACAGAATTAATCGACGGTAAACGATACAACCCATACATAGATCCTCTTTTTGAAGTATGCCAACAAGTACATGGAAATTGTGTAAAATTAGAATTAGCCCATAAACAAAATACAAGATTAGAGTTCGTCCACCCCCCGCAGTATTACTCCCTGACTTCTCTTAAATTAAAAAAACGTTATGGAGCTTTAGCTTTATCGAATATGGTTGTTCCAAATAATTGGAACGAAACCATAATAGCTATTTGTTTCCACAAAGACTCAGAAATTCAATCTGCATTATCTCGTGATGATCAAATTAGCTTTGATGCGCACCGACACTTTTATAAATTCATTTTAAGGAAATTAAAACCCACATCTGTATTTTTTGAATGTTTCTGGAGCATACCTCTTTTTGCATTGACTGCAGCGTGCAGCGAACTCCATATTCCAACAATAGATATACAGCATGGCAGAAATCATCCTCATCCTGCATATTCGCAATACAAAAAAATACCTAAAGAGGGCTACTCTATCATTCCTCGCTATTTTTGGACAAGAGATCCACATTCTTATTCAAATTTAGCTCATTGGAAAGATTCTGCTCACAAGTCTTTTTTAGGAAAAAACCCATGGCTTGAAAAAAGAAAAAACAATCTTACTGCAAATCAAAAAAAATTTTTAGAAAAAATAAATAAAACAAAGAAAATTATTTTATTCGCACTTCATGACGGTTCATTAGTACCTCATTTCTGGGCAGATTTAATTAAGAGTTTCCCCAAAGAATATTTTTTTCTATTTAGAGTCCATCCAATGAATATAAAAGAATGGATTTCAAATGATTGGGAACCTGGTAAAATGGAACTAAAGATTGCTGATAGATACAGAGAAAAACTAGAAATGGCACACAAAACTTGTGGTCCTGTGTGTAAAAGTTTCTTAGATACACATAATATAAAAAATGGCGATATTGAGTTCGCCTCCACCATACCTTTGCCGATTTTGCTAAAATCCACCTCCATCATAGTCACTTATCAATCTAGCATCTACTTGGAGGCATTAGAATTTGGTTTAAGAACAATTTTCTTACATACAGATGGCAGAGATGCGTGTCCAGAACTGATCCAAAATGGAACTTGTTCATATGCCAAAGATGAAAATGCGATAATCGAAGAAATTAATAATTCTCGCCAAATCATTAGAATACAGGATATTAAAAAGAATACAAAAACGCAACTCATTGAACTTTTTAACGACTTCAACAAGTCTAACAATTATGAATCTTAAAAAAGCTATTATATTCGGATGTGGGATTGGGAGTAAAAATATATATAAGATTTAATCAAAAGTATGTGAAATTAAAGTCTATTTATATATCGACACCTCATTGCACAATTGTCAAACCATGGACTTACTATAATTCGTCCAAATCAGCTAAAATGTCACTGAACGTTACAAAATAGTCCACTTATAAGCCTTCAAAACGGGCCACTTTTTAGAATGTGTAATTTAGTTCATATTTTTGCAAGTAGCATTTTGAATACGAAAGCTTTTACCTTTGATTTCGATAAGGTGA
>MDTC01101727.1_pt1 | contig 18610 bp, 22 predicted proteins | sample 811181 | NCBI WGS metagenome assembly MDTC01 (sample SAMN05326644, study PRJNA326480) | marine metagenome | isolation source: seawater | place: Pacific Ocean: North | collected 2011
CCAAGCTCGCTACTGCTAATCTCGAAGGGGCTGAACTCAGAGGGGCCAATCTCAGTAAGGCTAGTTTCTATGAGGCTAATCTCGAAGGGGCTAAACTCGAAGGGGCCTATCTATATCGGGCCAGTCTCGTTAATGCTAAACTCGAAGGGGCTAACCTCGAAGGGGCTAACCTCGAAGGGGCTAACCTCACAAGGGCTTGGTTCATATATGCCAACCTCACAAGGTCCAAGCTCGCTACTGCTAATCTCGAAGGGGTTAGTTTCTATGGTGCTAATCTCAGTGGGGTTAATCTCAGAAGGGCTAATCTCAGAGGGGTTGATCTCAGTGAGGCTAATCTCAGTGGGGCTAATCTCAATAAGGCTAATCTCCATTTTGCTGATCTCGAAGGGGCTAATCTCAGCGGGGCTAATCTAAGTGGGGTTAATCTCAGAAGGGTTGTTCTCCATTTTGCTAATCTCAGTGGGGTCAAGTACGACGACTCAACCCTTTTTCCAGAAGGTTTTAACATGGGTTCAATCAAAGAAAGTATTCAGTTTAGATCGGGGGGGAATGTTGACACTGGCAGCTTAGGCATTGGTGGTCTGGCGAAGTACCTTGGTGTTCTGATTGAGGCTATGGCTAACTTTGAGCCAGACATGGACGCTGGCACGCCATCTTCGTCTCATACGGTTCAGGTGCTTAGGTCCAAGCTGGACGGATCTCAATGGTTCTCAAAGACGACAGATGAGGACTTATTGCTTGTCAACGAGTACTTGTCTTACTTGATGTATAAGGCTTTTGGTGTTCGCGTGGCTGAGAATGCTTTGCTGATGATTCACAAGGGCAGGCTTCGCTTTGCGTCCCAAAGGGTGAAGGGCAAGCCCGTGACTTCTCCACTCAAAGAGCTTCCAAAGTCGGACTTTAAGAAGGGTATGTTTGTTGACGCCTTTCTCGGTAATTGGGACGTGGTTGGCAATGCTCCAAGGTACAACGTTTTTGTTGACCCAGAAACGAACATTGCTTCTCGCATAGATACAGGTGGTTTTGACTTTCGAGCTATGGGCGGAAGGAAAGGTAAGGGGTTTGGCCCAAGGGCCACCGAGCTTGCTACGTTTGCTGGGATGAGAGGTCCGGCCATGATGCAGTCAAAGTCTGCTCAAATTTTCACCAAGATGAACCAGAGTGAGATTGAGCAAGCGGCTCGGATATTCCAAAGGGTTCCATGGTCTAAGGTCAAGGGCGTCTTTGGCAAGGTGCAGGTAGACGTTGACAAGCTGGGAGACGGTAAATTGTCTCGAAAGACGGAATCGTATCTCCGAAAGATGTTTAAAATCCTTCGCGAAAGGTATTTTGACGTTCATGGTGCGATTGATGAGCTTGATTTTGGCGAGATAGGGCATAGATGACAAGGTAGGTAGGTTTATATCTTGTTTCGATTTAATGTATTGACAAACTGCAATCGATTGCATACATTGGCACTGTGGCTAGTTGGAAGAGGAGGTTGCCATGTGGATTGCAATGAATGACAGTTTCGTTAGTATCGTGGATAACGGTCAGGGTCCAGAAGGGACTTTGACTGTTAGGTCAAGGGTTGAAGGTGATCTGGTTGCTCTTGGGTTTGACCCAATTGCAACCCCTAATAGGGACTATCAGTTCAGGGCCTATGTTCCGAGATGTCGTGTCGCCGCCCTCATATCTGATAGATTGTCGTCGATAGACTATGACAATTTCAAAGGCTCGGTGACCGAACCTAGGCGTCATCGCGCTTACCTTACAATCTGGAGTGCGATGTATTCGTTTGGGCTTGAGAGTTTTTCAAAATTAACTGACCGACCAAGGGGGGTTCCGCATTACAGGGGACCAAAGTATCATTGCAAGGGGCCAAAGTATCGTGGTTATTTCAAAAAAGAGTAAGTGGGTCAGCGCAGGCGGCGTGGTACTGCCTAAGGATTTAAGCCTAAAGTGCTACGTTATTAGGCCAGCCAACAATTATGGCCCTTGGAGCTTTCCCAAGGGCCGAGTGGACAAAGGGGAGACCCGTATCCAGGCAGCCGTTAGGGAGGTCTATGAAGAGACTGGCTTAAAAGCTAAGGTGATGCAGGATTCTTACCTGGGTGCCTATGAGGGCGGTTATTCGATCACTCACTACTATTTGATGTCCGAAGTTGGAGGTCGGCCAACGTTGAATGACGAGGTTGATAAGATCTTGCTTTTAGATTTTGCAAAGGCTTATGATTTGTTCTTGAAAGCTGGGAACAAGAGGGACGCCAAAGTTGTCGAAAGGGTTATGAGTGAGTGGGGGTACAGGTGAAATACAAAATCAAGCGCGAGAACTTCAAAAAGACGGTGTGGCCTTGGAAAAAAGGTGATCCTGTTAGCAAGGTTCTTTCGATTGCGAACGCCTTAGCCAAGGAGGGTCGCTTGACTCCAGCGGGCCTTGAGAGCGCTAATGAGTTCATGCCTAAGGGTAAGGCGTCAATTGGCTACACTGCCGATGGGTCTGGCGTGTTTGTCAATATCTTAACTCCCCTGGCTGACCATCAGGTTGGAGGGGAGGGGAGGAAATGAAGCAGTATATCGAGAGCTTGACGCGATTCCTTGAGGAGGCCAAGGCCAAGGTTAAGCCTTCTGAGAAGGGGCGAAATGTGTACGCAAAGCGTAAAAAGGGAGAGCTTTGGAGGGAGTACGCAGACCGTCCGTCGGTTGATTATTGGCGCACGCTTAAGCCTTCTGGGATTAAGGTTGGGTTCCAAGGTAAGGAGGGGGAGGGGGTTCCGATTGCAGGGCCTAAAGATTTGACGGGCATGGGCACAGGCTCGTACGACGAAAACAACCCGCTAATCAAGTTCATGTTCAAAAAGCATAAGTCGGGCACGTTTATCGGAGATGCGCTTCGAAAAAAGAATTTCAACCCATCAATTGTGCCAATGTTGGAGGGGATGGAGGGCGCGCTTGGCGGTCCTGGCGAGATGCGCAGGCTGATTGATAAGACGAAAAAGGGCCTCCTGAAGAAGTGGGGGGGGATTGACAACGTCATTGTGAATTTTAATAAGGGCCGCAAGCTTTCTGGGAAAGGGGGGTATGGCAATGCTAATAATGTTTTGGATCAAGCGTTGAAGGATAGGGGCTTGGGTAGAGGTGTGACGAAGGCAATAGCAGGGAGGTATGGTTCAAGCGCAAGTACTGGCCCAATGGCGGTCAATCTTTTCTTGTCGAGCATGGGCGTTTCTGGGACTACGTTAGAGTCAAGGTCTGGGAAAGACAAGGAATTTTTAAAGCAGGGTGTCGGAAGCCCCCAGGTTGACGAGGAAAAAGTTCTGAAACGACTGACGAAGGATGAGTTGACCCTGACGATGGAGGAGAGGAGGGCCAATGTGATGGAGAGTTTTGCTGTCATTTATGCCCATGGCCAAGCGTCCTTGGAGATTGTCAAGCAGAAACAGGGCCACAAAAAAGGGACTGATGGTTATGGCTACTTTACTGCGGCGCGCATCAGTTCGCGTGGCCTTCCTGGCATGGACGTAAATCCGGCGGCGGACCCCAAATTGAGGGAGGCGGCGGACCAAATAGCGAGTCAGGCAATGATCGAGGGGATTCCTATCAAGTTGCAGTGTCGGCCAATGACGGGTACGTCTCGCGGGTTTGAATTTCCTTATGGAGGAGGGGCCGCTAGTACACACTTGGCTTGGAAGAGCATTCCGAACGAGCAAATGCTCGTCCCTCTTGAAAACAGTAGTTCTACTTTCAAGTATGAGCATGAAGACTTAATCATGGGCTTGTCTGGTGTAAGGTGTGATATTGTTAAATACACTCCGATGAAAGGCGCCGGTGAGGTTTGGAACCCCTTGCTTGGCACATCGCTTAATATGATAGACGCAATGAATTCACAAGGGAAGGGTATGGGCGGGTCAAGTTCATCCGGATATCCAACACTGCATAACAGCAGTGAGTTGAGGTCGGTCATGAAAGATCAGAACGGGAACACGAAATTTCAGAAGTTTGGAGTAAAAAAGTTGTCGTGAGTTTGTGGCGTTTGGGCAACGTGGTGCTTGCGTGTGTTTTGCCCAGTAAGTTGAGTGCCTTAGGTGCTTTGATGAAAGTTAAGGATTTGATTGAGGTCACATATTCAGGCAGCGTTGCCACAGCACCAGCGCCCTTTGCGGTCGTTTCCAGAGGTGGTTTGGGTGTAAACCCGCGCCTGTATGAGAGGATGAGCCAGGCGAAAAGGGAGGCGGTGATGAATCGGTTCGGCTCGTCAGCCTTCGGCATTCCCGAAAGGCTCGCTTGGCCCATTTATGACGCTCGTCATGCGCTGATTGCCATATCGTATATGAGGTCTGGGAGGGGTAGACCTTCAGACTACTCAAGGGTTGTGAAGGCAATCAAAAGGCGCTGGGTTGGTAACGATCGGGTGATGGCAGCCTTGTCTTCTTTTGGGTGAGGGCAGGTTGTGAGCTCTAGGTTGCCAAGGCAGGGTACGCAGAGCTTTTCCGTTATTGAGTACCTTGTTGCGTCTGGAGAGGCGCTTCCTTTAAGAGACATTGCTTATGGGATGGGGTGGACAAGGGCAAAGGCAACTCAAGCGCTGAATCATGTTAGTTTGAGATACGGTCACCTAATTGAGCGTAGGGTTAAGGGTGGTGACTGGAAGTCAAGCTCAATGGCAGCGCAATTGATTGCACCTTCCGAGGCTATGGTGTTGCGCGCTGCAAGCTCCAATAGGCTCGTTGAGGGTCATCACCAAAACACAAATCGAAAGTCGAAGGGGCGCGTGTTGACACTTGGGACGTACGCAGGGAGGGTGGTTGAGGTTAGGCGGAAGTATGGCCACGGTGAGTCGGGTTTTGGGGTATACGTTGATGGCGTGTACCAAAGCGACTGGTGGCCTTGCTTGGAGTCTGTGCAGCGATGGGCTGTTAGGCGTGCAAGAGAGAATTGGGAGTGAGCGAATTATTATGTTGACAAAACATAATGTGTTGTTTATGTTCTGCCTGTAGCCCAAAGATAACCGCCAAGCTGGCGGCAGGAGGACAGGATGACAATCTTAAGAGCTCAATATGATTCACTCTCGCCAATAGCGAGGCAGGCCAGCGAAAATCTCCTTAAAGAGGTTTTTGCCTCTCATCCCCTCTGCATATCTGAGGGCGTTTTACGCCTTGACGTAAGAGAGGGATGGTTGCCTCGGCATGCACAAACAGGCCGATATTATGCTAATTTGGTTCTTCAGAACTCAACAAGGGCGTTCCGTAGCGGTCGAGGTCGCTTGAGTGAGGATTTGCGCCAGAGGAGGCGTAGGCTGGCGATTGCTCAATATGAGCGCGGATCTCGAAGCTTGCGCTGTCTTTCAGGCGGTTACCTGGAGAATGCCCTTTCCGTCATTCTCAGGACCCAAGCGTATCTCGAATATCTTGTTAAAGATGCGCTTTTGGAAGGTTGGGCAGATAAGTACGGCTTTAACTCCAGTCCAGTGGTAAACACTGGAGCGTTTCAGCGCGTCAGTGTTACCCCATCAGCCCCGCCGAGCTCGGACGCGGATGTTGCTTCAGTGCAATCAATTGCAGAAGAGACAGGGGGCGAAGTGATTGCCCCTAGAAGGATGAGGTCCTACTTGTCCGATAGGCAGCGGCAGCGACTTAGGGCAGCACATCAGGCGGAGCTTGATGCGAACAAGGAGAGGATCAAAGCTCGCAAGGAGGCCGAGGCAAAGGCCAAGGCTGAGATGAAGTTGAGGGCGCGTCAGGCGGCCATAGATACAGATAACAGGTTTGTGATGCTTGAGCTTAATGGGTCGCCTTGTGCGCAGGCTGAAACAGAAGAGGATTCATCTACGGATGACAGGTTTTCTTTCCTTGAAATTTAATCAAAGTGTCAGTACCCTTCCCGTACTAGCGTTATCGTATTGACAAACAGGATGTCAGTGTATATCTTGTCTTTGGTCAACCTGTTTGTGGAGGTAAGGCAAGGTGAGTAAGGTGAAATTGAGTCAAAGAGTATATAGCTATGTATTTAGGGATATAGAGCTATCTCTAGGGTCTAGGACCCTAAGGGTAAGCGGGATGCTCGCGGTTTGCTTCCATGACAATAGGGACAATAGGTCCAAGGTTTACGAAGTAAGCCTTGGCAGTGTGAGGGAAGGTGAAAACGTTCTTTGCGGCATGAGGCAGGAGGTTGAGAGCTACATTAACAAGGATGTGGCTTTTATGTCAGAGATTGAGAATTCCTTGGTGAGTGACTTTTGATGTTATCAAGATAATGCTCAAGATGAGCATGGAGGTAATAATGAGAGTAGAGAGAGTGAGAAAGACAATTGTAGTCGACGGCGTAAAGGTAGTTGCCGACGTTTTGATGCTCCCTTTTCAGGGGCCAGCCGAAGATGTCGTGAACGTCAGACCGTCTCTCCCAGCAAAAAGGTCTGGCGATGGGCACAAGAGACGTGCTGATCGCAGGCGTAAGCCTGAGCCAGACATGAGTCATTTAAAAGGGCCTCTCCCGACAATGCCAGACACATCAACGCTACAGCGGCTACGGAGCTGCGATTGCAGCGATTGTCAGTCTCGGTTGACAAGCATTCTTACAGACTGGAGGAGTTGGTTGTGAGACACTTTTTTAAATCAAACTGTCAGCAGGCAGCAACTGTTGCCTTTATGCTATTGACAAACGAGGGGAAGGCAGAGGAGCCAACCGTATGGACTGAGCTAATCCGACCAAGCATTGGCTTAGTCTCTTTCGGGTTCCTTCTTTTTGTCTCAATGTTCTACTAGAGGAGGTCAAAGAATGATCAACAGAGCACATCTAACACTCGCCCAGCTGAAAGAAGAAGTTTCGTGGTTGCATGAGGCGTCAAATGTAGCCACCGGCCAGCCTGAAACATCAGGCTGGCACGTTGAAGTCAACCCCATGTGGAGGACCTTTGACGTGTTTAGCAGTAGAAATCTTCTTATGATTACGCTGAGCGAGAACAGCAGCGGTGAAAATTTTTCTGCGCTCATCAGAAAAGAGCAGTGGCAAGAGCTTCTTGCGGAAACGCTCAGATCGTGAGGTCATCAAACGGCACTGGTATTGACGTCAGTGCCGTTTGATGTTTGACCAGCACTAGCTCCTTGAGTAAAGTGTGAGTAAGGGGTGTGTGCTTTGCGTTTAAATTTAGAGATTCAGGACGCTATATACGAGAGGTTGAGGGCAGAGGCCAAGTGTGAGGGAAGGTCCATATCGGACGTTGTCCGGAGCTTGGTTAATGTCTGGCTCGCCTCGAAGGCGTTGGGGCGCAAGCATTACGGAGGGATGGTTGTCGAGCCACTGCTAACAGAGGAAAAGGATGAATGTGCTTGACCCGAAATCGGGAATTTTGGCTGGTGAGTTGCCGTGTGGTCTTCTTGTCGACGGGAAAGTTCAGAGAGATTATGTCGTAAGGGAGATGACCGGAGAGGAAGAGGATCTTCTTGCGGGGAGAGGCAGTGCACTTCTGAGGCTCAACCAAGTGATCATAAACTGCACAGTCAGTGTTGGCGGCGTTGAGGACAGGCAGGCAGTCTCAAGGATTGTTAAGGGCTTAACGGCAGTTGATCGAATGTCCATGCTTTTGGATATTCGACGTGCAACGCTTGGTGATCTGTACAACATGCGCTTGAAGTGTCCAGCCTGCAAGGAAGAGAGTGCGAGTTCTGTTAATCTCTCTCACGTTGAACGCATCCCTATGAAGGAACCAGAGTTGAGAGACAGGGAGGATACGCTTGAGTCTGGCTTGGTGGTGAGGTGGCACATCATGACAGGCAAAGATGAGGAATGGCTGATTAAGGCATCTAAGCGCCTGAAGGGGAAAGGGCAGGCCACCCTTGCAATGCTGTCCAGAGTTGATGAAATTGACGGAGAGGCCCTTGATAGAGTTAAGGCACTCCCAGTCTGCCTAAAGAGGCTCAAGGGCCTTAGAATGCGAGACAGGCTTTCCATAAGGGCGCTTTTCAAGAAGCATGAGGGCACGGTTGATACTGAGATTGACTGGACTTGCAATCACTGTGGCCACAGTGAGATGCTGGAGCTCGATGTGGGGCAAGAGGGTTTTTTCTTCCCTGCGGATCAATAGATTCCATGGAGGCAGAGATTTTCTATCTTTGCGAGCTATGGCATGTTGGTCCGCATGAGTTGAAGAAAATGCCTTACGGGTTGCGGCAGCGGTTGGTGGTGAAGAAGCAGGAGTTGGAGAAGCGGCGGGAGCACGCTAATAGTTCACAACGCCAGCGATATAGTCGCTGATTGCAATTGGTTGCATTATGAGCCTGCTTGGTTTCGTTTTCGGTTTTGGAGCAAGGGACGACGGCGCGGATAAGGCGTTCAGGAGCGCTGGCAATCAGATTGAGCAATTGAACTCTCTGCTTGCTCAGTCTGGCGAAGCGGCGTCACATGCATCGGGCATGGGGATAGAGCGCTTTTCATCTGCGTTGGATGCTTTGTCATTAACAGGCTTGGCGTCAACGCTAGATGAGCTTGTGGGCAAGGGTTCTCAGCTTACAGGCAACCTTGAGCAGCAAGCTATTGGCATGAGGGATTCAGCCCTTCAAGCAGCGGTTCAGATGGGCTTGACTGGCGCTGAAGCCAACAAGGCGGTTGGCAAGATGATCGGAACGGCGATCAGCGCCAACGTGGGTGTTGAGGAGACCGCGCAAGCCTTCAAAGTGCTCCAGACACAAGGCAAGAAAGGGAAGGAAGTCATAGACGCCCTTGGTTTGAGCTTCAAGGACTTGGCCACACAGGAGCGCTTCACGGGGATGAGCACCGAAGAGTTTGGTGGTGTCATTGGCGACCTGAACAAATCGTTTAGTTTTGGCGCAGACAACACGGCCAAGCTGATGAACAAGCTCGCGGTGCTAAACAAGGGCACAAAGCTTGGAACGAATACGTTCAGCGGGATGAAAACCACCCTAGACGGATTGAATGAGGTGCTTGCCAAGTCGGGGGCTTTTGTCGGCATGTCTGCTCAAGAGCAGCAGAAGAAGGTTGAGGACTTCATCCTTCAGACAAACATGCTTGCGGGTGCGTTCAGGGAGAATCTTGGAGCCACGCCAGAAGAGGCCATGGAGAAGGCAAACGCTGCAACAAAAGCAATCTTGGAGACAGGCGGAAGTATTGAGCAAATGAGCGCTGGACTGGGCGATGGTTTTTCCGAGCAGTTCACGCAATTGGCTCAGGCGGCAGGGTTAAAAGCCACCGATGCTTTGTTGGACAACCCTATGAAGCTGATGGAGGTGTTTGCAGAGCTTGGGAAAGGCAAAACAGCTGAGGAGCTTACAAGGCTGAAAAGTGCGGCTGAAAGCATTGCTCCTGGCTTTGCATTTCTTATAGACGTGGGTGATGACGCTGTTAAAACCATGAAGGGCTTTGAGAAGTCGCTGAAAGATGCTGGAGATGCGTCTGGATCCTTCAATAAGTCGGTCAAGGCGGCGTTTACCGACAACCGCACGATTGATGATTACATTCAGTTGACCGAAGACAGGTTTGACCAGTTTTTCAGAAACATTTCAAAGGCAGAACGCAAGGGCTTCCTGAAGGCGCACACTCGCGGCTACAAGGAACTGAGCAAGTTCATCAAGAAGAACATCACTCATGAGACATATGGTCCCCTATTAAAGCGGCTCTCAATGATTCATGGAATGGGCGTTGCGGGTGTGTTCATGCCGATGAGTAAGGACGCGAAAGGCGCTGAGAGGTCTTTAAGTAAGCTGAATGCCGCTTTGTCAAAGGGTGGTCTTTCAGGAAGGATTGCAGCCGTCCTAGAGTATGGCATTGTCGGTTTCTTTATGGACCTCAATCAAGAGACAAAGGTCACAAGCGAAACCGTCAAAGACGCAACCAAAAAGTTTGAGATGCTATTTGCTGGACTAAAGATAGCAGGGCCAGCCCTTGGTATCGCGGCAGCAGGTGTTGGGGCATTGGGCTTTGCCATGTCCAAACTCGTTGGACCATTGATGTTCGTGGGTAAGCTTTTGGGTAGGGGTGGGCTTCTTGGTGCTTTAAAAGCAGTGGGCGTTGCGGTTGTGGGCTTTTTGGGTTGGCCAGTGACTATAGCCATTGCCTTAACTGCACTAGGCGTGACCTTGTTCAAGTTCAAGGACAAGGTGATGAACTTCATCACGGACATGGCAGACAGGGCATCTGACATGCTTGCCAAGGCGTGGGAAGGTCTGGCGATGATTGATGGGGCAAAGCTGGCGGACAACCTCATTGACTCTCTCAAGGGAGCGGTGGACAAGATTATTGGCTTCTTTAAGGGGGACATACCAAGCTCAAAGCGATCTGACGCCATGGGATCTGCACTCAGTACGATGCTAGACAACGCCATCGCAGTGGGTTTGGAGGTTGGCAGGATAGCAAAGGAGTTTGGCGGCAAGCTTCTTGATATATTTGTGGAATCGGTGTCAGGCATTGACCCCATTGCCATCGCAGCATCGCTCAAGGACACGCTTGTTGGAGCATTTAACTCGCTTGACACTGGAGGGGCGGGCACGACTGTTGGTGGCGCGCTGAGGGACGCATTCTTTGCGGGTTTAGAGTATCTGAACAGGATTGATTTTGCTCAAATGCTCTCGGACGGGTTTGATCTTGTTGACAGCCTTCAGGAGTGGCTGATCGGGTCGCTGGATACGATGGTTGATAGCTTTGACCCGATAGCTATGGTCAATGGCATGATGGACAAGGTGGATGAGTTTGTTGAGGGTCTTGTCGGTGGTGACAAGTCGGCATTTAACAAGGGCATTCAGGATGCTGAAAAATCTGGCGCTTTAGGTAACTTCGTCAAGGCCATAGGTAGCTTCATCGTTGGGTCGGTGCGGCTTGTGGCCAAGAGTTCGTTTTTGATCGGTAAAATTGGCAGGTCGCTCATTGAAATGTTGATTAAGGTCGCGGGTGCGTTGTGGACGATGCAGGGCCGTGCAGTGCTTTTTCTTGGCAAGGCTTTTATTGGGATGGTCACGGGCGCTGTTGATATGCTGCACGACAACGGTCCTATGATTGAGGAGAGGATTAAGGAGTTCATTATAACGCCCTTGGTGAATGGCTTTACCAGCATGAGGGATAAGTTCAACACGTTCATTTTTGACAATGTGGTTCAGCCTTTAGATAGAGGCATATCGAACTTGAAGTTTTCGTTCCAGAAGATGATTGACGGAATTGTCGGGTTCTTCAGCCTTATTCCTAGTAAGGTGAGTGACTTCTTTGTTGGTCCAGATGGAATAACATCAAAAATAAGCAGCCTTGGAGACAGGATTAAGGCTTCTGGTGTTGAGGTTGTGGAGCAGCTTTGGCAGGGGATGAAGGACAAGTGGACTGAGGTGGCGGCTTGGTTTGAGAACACAGCCATCGGGCAGGGCATCAGGAAGCTTTTGCCATCGTCTGCACCTAAAGCTGGCCCGCTGGAAGGTGCAACATTGCCCAATTCAGGAAAAAAGATCCTAAATCTGATCGGAGAGGGCTTCACTGAAGGTGAACAGGCTTTTAAGGACTTGTTTTCTGGCGTCATTGGAAATGCAGCATTGAGTGGTTCGGCAGCAATGGCTTCAACCTTCCAAGACGGGCTTGCAGCAAATTTCATGGATCAGGATTCTCCCCTTTTGGCGGGGATGAACACTTCGTTTGCTTTTGCAGGTGCGAGCGCGGGGAGGAGGGCTGGAGATTCGTTTGCTGAGTCGATGATTGGAGCAGCCAAGGTCAAAGCCATCAAGATGACAAGGGACGCCACAGCGGCCATTCTGACAGCAGCAGAAGGCATGGAGTCTTCAGCAGCAGAGGGCTACAAGATTGAGGTGCAGGGCAAGCAGGTGGTTGTGATTGGAGAGGCAGGGTTTAACAAGGTGACGAGCGCAATCAAAACAAGCAACACTCACTTGCAATCAATTGCAGCGGACATGGCAGTGCTCAAGAGGCAGGCGACAAGCCAGGGTGAGGCAATCAACGTCCGCGTGATGAAGAGGTGATGCATGAAGCTCAAGTTTTCCCAGAAATTAAGGAAGGATACCTATCTGAAGTTCTCGAAGGTTGTTGAGGCGAGTGAGTACGTCCGAGACCAAACATCACCAACAACCAAGAGGGAGTTGACGGTAAGGTATTTTGATATTTTTGAGGCCCCAGTTCTGGAGGCGAGCGAGGCAGATATCACCTATTCTCTCCAGGCAAGAGACAGGTTGGATAAGCTTGCTTTGAGGTTCTATGGCAACTCTCATTTGTGGTGGGTGATTGCACTCAGGAATGAGTTTGACTTGCCAACGGTGGACATGAACGCAGTTGATACGATTGTGATCCCAGACCCCAACTACGTGTTGGCAACCTTCGGCTAGATAATGACAAAAGTTCCAGCGATGACATCGGCTTTTATGAGCGTGACCCTTCATGCGGTTGGGGCTGACCCGATAACGCTTGAGCCCCCGCTCTATCCGTTTCTTGAGGGGGTAACCGTTGATATCAAAGGCACGAATAGTGGTAGCCCAATGGTCGTGACCACGCTGTCCATAAGTGCGCCGTATTACGAGGGCATTGAGCTTGTGAATGCTGGAGTTTTTGCTGTTGGGACAAGAGTTTTTGTGGAGATTGGGTGGGCAGACGGTAACGACTTCCTTGGTAACGAGACAAGGCGGGTTTTCGCAAGCGTGATTGACAACCCTTCAGGCTTAACCTTGTCGCCGGAAGGCGTGTCTGGGAGTGTCGTTGCACAAATACACCTTGACTCAAAGGGGTATGTACTGGAGCGCAAGGATTTGATAAGCGTGACAACCGTGCGAAGCCTTCTTGAAAAGATCATTGAGAGGGAGTCGCCGAGCTTGATCGGCATTGATACGGAGCTTGCTGATGGCAAAGAAAAAACAACCATTGAGATCCAAGAAGTGGTCGGCATGTCTTCGGTTGAGGCAGTCAAGCATGTGGCCGACAAGTACTCTTTCAATATCAGCATTGAGTCAGTTGATGGGGGGAGCGAGTTGAGGCTTGTGAGTAGAGGTAACCCCAAGGGTAACCCCAAGGCGCACTTTGAGATGTTTGGCGTGTTTGGCACCAAAGACGGCGTTCCTTTGGTGCCAATTATCTCTTTTGAGCCTGAACTAAATAATGCATCGTTTGAACGAAAAGAATTGTCAAGTCAGGGAGTGGTTGAGGTCGGCAAAGATGGAGAGGTTGAATCCGCGTCTACTTCTCCTCAAGAAGTAGACAGTGACGAGGGCACAGAAGTGGTTACAGGCGCAGACCTTCAGAGTTCGGCAGGTGGTGTGACTGTGACAGGGGCTACTGGTGGACCAGAGGGCGCTCAAACGGCAAAGGAGAAGTCCAATAGGGTGGCAAGCAACGCAAGCAACAACGCTCAGTTCAAGGCGAATTTGACCACGGTTGGTTTACCTTGGATTCGCTTAGGGGACATGGTGAGAGTGTCAGGGTGCGGTCAGACTTATGGGGACGGAGATTATGAGATAAAGCACATCAAACACGAGGTTTCGGGCGGGGTGTTTGAGACAACGCTTGAAGATTTGACGAAGAAGTTCAATAAGTAGGAGGTTGCCGTGGGAGATATCAAGCAGCGCGTACAAGACCCAGTACAGTATATGAGGGACGATATAGCCTTGGGGGGGCTTGAGTCTTCAGGCAGGTTCTATGGCGTCTACAGAGGCATTGTGGTTGACAACGAAGACCCAGAAAAGAGGGGGCGTTGTAGAATCATGCTTCCCATTCTTGGCGTGTCAGAAGAGGCGAACGTGCCGGACAACTATTGGGCATTGCCAGCAAGTCCAGGCTTGTCTGTGGGGAAGTCTGGAGCGCACGGTGTATACTTCCCAGCGGACGTTGGTGATCAAGTTTGGGTGATGTTCGAGCGAGGCAGCAGGGATAGGCCAATTTACCTTGGTGGTTGGTTGCCAGACAATCAGTTCTCAGGGACGGACTTGATTGACGACAAGGCACTAAAGAAAGGGATGCGGACGTCAACGGGCCACTACATCAGGCTTGATGACTCCAACAACAGTATCACCATAGCTCAGGGAGACGGTTCAGGGGGTGTGTCTGGCGCTCAGGTCGCTTTGACGGAAAATGGTGAGGCGTTGATATCCAACGACAAGGGGTCACACGTTTTCTTGAGCGGAGAGGAGACCAACATTGTCAATAGTGACGGTAGCCTTATTTCGGTGGGTCAGGATGAGGTAAAGCTCATCACGAAGTCGGGGACAGTGTTTACGCTCAAGGGCGGAAACGTCACGATTATTGCGGCCAAGGACATCACGATGAAGGCTGGCGGCAAGATAACGCTTGATGCGGCGGGTGTAGACATTGGGCCATCGAACCAGCCATACGAGCCAGTGGTCAAGGGTCAAACCTACAGTGCAATGTGGTTGACCCACCAGCACACGACGACAGCACCAGGTTCGCCAACGGCTCCAGGCGTAATTACTCCGCTTGCTCCAGCAGTAGGGTTGTCATTGGGGGTTAGGGTATCATGAGCGATCCAAGATACGTGTTGACACTTCGCGTTGCTGGAACTGAATTTAGTACAAGCATTAGGTTGAAGTCGGTACTTGGTGACCATCAAGGTCTTCAGGATGAATTGGCAATAATGGCCGAAAAGGGTGAGGTTGCTGGGCTTGCGGAAAGCTTCACGAAAAGCAACGGAGGGTTGGAGGCAATGAGGGGTGTTTGGGTGGACAGCAAAGAGGAGGGGTGGACATGAGCAAATGTACGCTTCCGCCACTGCCAACAATCAGTCTTCCGGTAATAGGGTTGCCGAGCATCGTACTGCCAGCGATTGACTTGCCGAGCTTGCCATCATTGCCAAGTTTGCCAGGCTTGCCGTCGTTGCCAAGTTTGCCGTCCATTTCAATTCCAATTATTGGACTTCCGAGCATAGCGCTTCCAAGCATAGAGATGCCATCTTTGCCTACACTTCCAAACCTTCCGAGCTTGCCAAGTCTGCCAACAATCAGCATACCTGTCATTGGGTTGCCAAGCATTGCCTTGCCGACTTTTGAGCTCCCAGAACTCCCAACCCTTCCACCTTGCCCACTGGATTGATATGGCCACGCGAACAGAGACAGGTGCAGCTTTTCCATTCAGGAGGGGCAGCCAGAACTTTCCAGAGATCAGCACGGGCGCTCAGGTGATTGTGGACAGGGTGAAGTCCTTGTTGCTTACGGGTGCGGGTGAGATGCCATTTGGTGAAGATATCGGAACGAACATCCACGGCTCGGTGTTTGAGAGCATAACGCCAGTTAGTGTCGCAATAATAACGGCAACAATAAAGCGCGTCATTGAGGCGAATGAGCCAAGGATGCAGGTTTTAAGCGTGACGCCTTCACAAGACGAGAGGCGCAGCACTATAATAATTCAGATCCAGTGGCGCGTTGACAACACTGAGGGCGATCTTGAGGTTCAAATTTGATGGAATACCTAGAGGACAAAAAGAAGCTCAATGAAGTGCAGAAGTCTGCGATGGACTTCCCCACCTATTTTGACGCAATGTTGAGACGGATTAAGGCCGAATATGGGGACGACTACACGGATTTTGGCTCAACCAGCGTTGGTGTGATGTTGGTCCACGTCATGTCTTATGGGTTAAGTCAGCTTGCTTGGTATCTCGATAGACGAACAAGTGACCTGTACTTGGACACGGCGAGGACTACCTCAGCAGTCACCAAGATCGCTCGCCAGATTGGCTACAAGGTCAAACCTGCAACTTCATCGACCGTTGACCTATCTTTGGCATTTGAGGCCCTTCAGGCGAGTGGGACCATCCCCAGGGGGTTTAAGTTTCAGGGGCCAAACAGTCTCATTTTCGAATCAACATCAGATTTGACCATTTCAGCAGCGGCAACATCTGCAACAATAAATGTGTCTGAGGGGGAGAGCAGGACGCTTACGTTTGCATCAGACGGCACGTCAAATCAGCGATTCGAGTTGAGGGGTATACTGTCAGATCAGCACCTTGCAGACAAGACCGTCACCGTCTATGTGGACGGCGCAGAGTGGATCGAGTCTGAGTTTTTGACGTTTGATAAGACGAACCAGTACGAGGTGTCTTACACGACCGACCCTCCATTTGTGCTCTTTGGCGATGGGAAGGCAGGGAACGTTCCTATGGGTAACGCTTCAGTGAGGGTGGAGTATCGCGTTATCAATGGCGCATTAGGGAACGTCAATGCCAACACCATTACGGCAGCAATTGACACCTTTCGGGTTCTAACGTCCGCAGTGGGCTTGACGGTGACCAATTCGAGAACATCGTCTGGTGGGGCTGATCCGCAATCGATTGCAGAGGTCAAAAGCCAAGCGCCAAAGTTTTTCGCAGCACGCAACAGCGCTGTCACTTTGAGCGACTACAATACGTTATCAAATAGCTTCGTTGATCCAACTTATGGGACACCGTCCAAGGCTTACGCTTATGCCGTAAGGAGCAGCAGCGAAGATGCCATAGTTAGCTCCAGCGTGAACGCGGCAAAGTCGTCCACTGGGGGCATGAGTAGTGCGGCTGTCACAACTCAATCGGCAGTTTCCACGGAAACGACTTCAATTGCAGCAACTCAGGCTGCAATTTCAAGCTCAATTGCGGCCATGACGGCGGACGTTTCGACCATTGACGGCGAACGGTCAGGCATAAATACGCAGAATGTGAATATCACAGGCGCGGCAGCGGGTCTTAGTTCGTCTCACGCTCAGATGGCTGAAGAGTTGACTGCAATGGTGGTTACGATGGAGGCGCTAGTTGTGGCTGGCGGGTTAACTAAGTCGGGCTATTTGGAGCTAATGGCACACAAGGCGGCACTCAATTCTTTTGTGACAACCGCAACCTCAAGCACCGCGAGTGTGCAGGGTTCGAGCACAAATATCACCTCAACGTTGACGAACATCTCATCCGCTCTGGCAAGCATAACGAGTCAATTGTCTGCCGTGACGACATCGAATAGTGGTTTGACGTCGAGCATTTCAAGCGTAACCTCATCTTTGTCTTCATTGGTTTCAACCGCAAGCACATCAATGTCTGCAATTGATGCCAATCTTGATGCAATCACTTCGCACCTGACTGGCTTATTCTCTGATGATTGCTCCTCAAATGTGGTATTGGTGCCTATAGTGTCCAAAGGGGCTAATGGTTTCTATGCTTCACCATCTTCAGGGCTAATTAAGGCACTTCAGGCGTACTTGGATGGCGTGAAAGAGGTGACGCAAGATGTAAAGGTGATTGATGGGGGGAATGGTCTTTTGTTGGCTAGTATTCAGGTAAAGTTCAGGCCCGAAACACGGCTTGTTGAGTCTAGGGTCCAGTCGTCAGTCTCAGCGGCAATTGATTCTGTGCTAAAAGATAGAGAGTTCAATGAGACCTTGTATTTGTCAGATCTGTACGACGCAACGGAGCCAGTCAGGGGTTTGACGTACATAAATATCAAGATCACAGGGCCAGGCGGCAGCCTTGACCCCGATGGCAACTTGGTTGCTAAGGAGTTCGAGGTTGTTACTAAAGGGGCTGTGACGTTGACGGCGGTGTAAGATGGCAACAACAGACAGGTTCGCGATACCATATCCAGACGAAAACCAAGACCCTTGGTACAATGCTTTTAAGTCGATGATGACAGAGCTTGATGCCGCAATCTTTGGCAATTTCGAGTCAAGGAACGTGGTGTTTTATGGTGGAGGCTCGGTGGCGTGGGACGGGTCCAATCTCAGTTGGTCCGCGTCCATTGTTGCGATTTGTCCAAGTTTCGGCACGCTTCAGACACTTTCGACGGCAGTGAGCCCGCTTGCCGTTGCGGACGAAAGATTTGTGGTGTTTTCTCTGGCGCGTGGTGTTGCATCTTCAGTCAGCCTTGACACGCGAGTTAGCGTCGTGAGTCAGGTTCCAATTGACGAGGAGAAGCATGTTCTCTGCTATAGGTCGGGGAGCTCTTTGTATTTTGCGACTGGCATAGCTATGAATGCTGGGGATAGCATTGGCGGAATTAACGTCAGGCCGAGCACAGCCATGGTTGTGCGAGAATCCCCCACGGGAAACATAAATGGATCAAATACCTCTTTTTCCCTAGCTCAGGCACCTAATTCTGGGTCTGAGCAGGTGTTTTTGAACGGCCTCCTTCAGCAGTTAACGGCAGACTATTCAATCACAACGACCACCATAAATTTCACAGCAGCTCCTGTGTCTGGAGATGTGATTAGGGTGACTTACTTGATTCCAGGGTGAGGCAATGCCAAAAATTAGCGGAGATCGCCAGATAAAGCCTGCAAGTGTTGGGACGTCAAGTCTTCAGGATGGTGCTGCAACAACGGCCAAGTTGAACGTTAATGCAGATCTGGATGCGAGGTCAAATAAGATAACTAACCTTGGAGCCCCGTCGTTAGCCACGGATGCGGCCACTAAGCAGTATGTTGACACCATTGCGGAGGGCTTAGATACGAAAGAGTCCGTCAAAGCTGCAACAACAGCAAACATCACTCTCAGCGGAGCTCAGACAGTTGACACCGTTTCGGTTGTTGCGGATGATCGAGTTCTTGTAAAGGATCAGTCTAACGCAGTTGAGAATGGCATCTATGTTGCTCAGTCTGGAGCTTGGGCAAGGGCTTCAGACATGAGCGCTGGTGGTCGATCTGCTGGCGCTTACATGTTTGTTGAAATGGGTGCTGTCAA
>MDTC01187484.1_pt1 | contig 18605 bp, 7 predicted proteins | sample 811181 | NCBI WGS metagenome assembly MDTC01 (sample SAMN05326644, study PRJNA326480) | marine metagenome | isolation source: seawater | place: Pacific Ocean: North | collected 2011
ATTAAGTCAGACGAACAAAAAACAGGGTTGATTTTAAGCAAGGGTTTTGCTATAATAAGAGTGAAGATACTTTCAGATTCCTTGTCTCTAGACAAACAAGATAAACTAAAGACTAATCTGTTAAGTGTGATAAATTCAATTAGCGCAAAATTTCCTAAAAAGTCGGATAGATATATTGAAATTGAAGCATGAAAGGACTATAATGATTGGAACAGAAGAAAACCTTTTCGCAGGAGTAGAAGAATTGCAAACACCATCAAATACTGATACGTCAGTCAAAAACGTAATTTTAGAAGACGCCCCTTCTATGTTGTCCCCAGAGTGGCATGATTACGCCATGACGCTCTTTCAGGAAGATGAACTAGTAAATGGTCATCCTCTCGTAACAGGTCTTAGAAGAGTGTCTGAGCTTGTTCTGGGGCCAATGGCTTTTAGTGGCCCAACGTGGGTAAAACCCACAGATCGTGACGATCATCACGGTAGGGCTACGGTCATATTTACTATAGAATTTGCTAGCGGTCTGAAGTGTTCAGAAGTAGCAGATTCATGGGAGGGTAATACGGACGATATGTTTTGCGCATTCGCTGTGGCTATTGCCAGTACTAGAGCAGAAGCTAGAGCTTTACGCAAAGTGTTAAAGATTAAGGGTGTAGCAGCAGAAGAACTAACCAAGAAAGATACCGCTAAAATAGTCAGAGATCTTTCTAAGCAAACTAATAGTTCGGGCGGTGACTACAACGATCAAGGACGAATGAGCGATGCTCAATCAAATTTCATTGATATTAAATGTAAGCAATTGAACGTAGATGGTTCTAAATTACTTGCTGAAGTATTTAATGTTAGCCATAGTAAGAAAATTTCAAAGAAAGTCGCAAGTGATATCATTGATCGTCTTAATGAGTATCAGCGTGACAAGAGTTCTATTCCTAGCAATATCGCTGGATACAATGAAGAGTGGAGATCATAATGAAGATTAGTTATACAACAGCAAATAAAAGAATTACAGCAGAATTTGATGCAGACACACAACGAGAGTTGTTTACTCAAATTTCAAGATTTCAAGAAGTATTTGAGGAAGCTAAGTGTGGAAAGTGTGGATCAGAAAACATCAAGTTCGTCGTAAGAAACGTAGACGAGAATGAGTATTTTGAATTGCGCTGTATGGACTGTGGCGCTAAGTTGGCGTTTGGTTCAATGAAGAAGGGCGGCGGTCTATTCCCTAAACGTAAGGATGGAGACGATTGGCTTCCTGATAACGGTTGGGTTAAATGGAATCCCAAGACGAAGACCAACGAATAAAGAAAAAGCTACCTACCCCGCAAGGGGTGGGTAGCTATCTTGTTTCATACCTAATAAAAAAATTACGACAAGTATTCTAATGTAAAATACAGAGCGTAATTCTCTTTGCTTCCAATGCTTTCAGGTTCTGCGCTGAGAGCGACATACCAATCGTGCTGAGTACTGGCGTGTGTAACTCCCTCAGTGGTGCTATAGCCCAAGGCAGTATCACTGTCTTGGTTGTCAGTATTTACTCCGCTCGCACCCGGAGATGGTGTCATTACCATGTCAACAACTTGCCCTGCGTTGTTGGCGGTTGAAGAACTGAACTCAACCCAGCTGTTATCTGATCTACCTCTATGGTTGAGATTTCCTACAGTCTGAAGATTCGATGGATGCCTAGCCTCAAAGACGTAAGTAGTTACACCCTGAGCAGGCGTATCAATGTCGCTCTTGTTAAAGACACGCAACTTACATTCTTGAACTCTAACTGCATCGTCGTTTGTAAATCTCAGATTAAGTGGGCATAAATAATTAGGCAATTTGTTTAGATCAATTGCCGCTGAATTGTTTACTTTTACTTCGCCAACCGTGCTACCATCTCCAAGAGAAGACATAGCCGTATTGTTTAGTTGCGAGCCGACTGCTGTTCCAGTTTCGTTGGTCACAAAAGTAGTGTCTTGAACGCTACCAACCGGAACAGACAAGCCATGAGCCAAGCCATAAAATCCTAGCCCTTGCTTCTCCTCACCATTACTCCCAGTGTGGTTTAGCAAATTAGAGTCAGCTGTTGCTGCTGCGCCCTTGATATTTGCCATAAATTTGATCTCTGCCATTGTTAAAATCTCCGTAAAAAGGTATGAAACATAGTTATATACACCAAAATTAAGTTATATTAGCTACCACGTACTGTAATCCATTTGACATAAAGGGATTGTAGTCGGCGCTCTGATACGTGTGTGAAATGTCATTATGAAAGAAGAAATAAACGTCGTATTTCCCTGTATTATTAGGATCTAACGCCAAAGAAGCGCTGGTTGTGCCACTTACTTGACCTTGCCCGTAGTTGCTGCTAGCTGTACATCTGACAACTCCACCGTGTTCCGTAGGCCCATTATCTTGCCTTTTAACGAGCCTGACCTTCCCTTGAAATATAAGGACAGCATCTGCGTACCTGACGATAAAACCATTGTGTGTCGTTCCGTCATCATCAACATAAGCGCCCGAGAACGCATTGGGACTTAAATCTACACCTTCTAATGAAACACCCAAAGAATCAGAAGCGTTAAAATCCACAGATTGTACTGCGCCATCAGTAACGTTTACATAAAACTTATATTCATTTCTATCATTATCAACAAATCCAGACACGCCAGTTTCGCCAGCTTTAGCTATTACAAGGCTAGATGGGTCTAGACCAATAGTTAATTTATTATATTTAAATCCACCATTAGTGAGAAGCTTTCCTCTGCGTATTTTATCATACGTCCAATCTTTCTTGTTTTTATAACTAGCTTCATCGGCAGCGGTTATAGAAGCACCATCTGAAGGAAATCCTCCCTCAAGCAATGTGGGAACTTGAAAGTCTACATCTGTCCTGCCGTCTTCATCTTCTAAATCTGGATTGAAATGGAGAGCAGAAAAGAATCTCGTATCCCATATAGTATCTCTACGAGGCCAAGCATCAAACGCTCTACAGTGAAGAGCTGTTGTCCCAGCTGTATTATATTTATCTGTAACGCTACCCCACTGAGTAAAAGTATTGCTACTTGGAGGAGTAGCGGGAGTCATGGACACTATACCAAAGAAAGCAGCCACTCCATTAAAAGAAGCATTCTGTCCACCTGAAACTGTTCTTGCGGGTGTTGTACCAAATTGTTGCGCAACCTCAATATTAACTTCTCCACCACCGGGGCGCGATATTCTGTTGATAGCAGCCGTGACCGCTGTAAGATTCAAGCCTTGTGTTTGTTCATTTTCTTGGTCTCTAAATAGAGTATACCAATAATTATACGGAGTACTTAAAGGTTTAAATTCAACCTTTTTGTCGTACTGTATTTGCTTGGCTTGTTTTGCAACACAGCTATATCTGTCAAACATAAAGCCAAACATGTTTTCATTACCATACGCTTCCCTCCAGTTATTATACATCGCAACCTTACCGCCGCCTGTAAATCCATTGTCGTAATTTGGATTAGATTCATCTGCTTGATCTTCGTCTGTATTAATTACCATCTCCATAGTAAGTGGAGCAAATTGAAGTCTGTTTGGATTTTTAGGTTGAAACCCAAAACCATTTTTGTAAGTTTGAGAAGCAAATATTTCGTTTCTATAGCTTTTAGCATTACTGTAAAGACTTCCACCACCAAAAAGTTTTTCTTGCCAGTAATCTAGCGGAAGTATGGGAGACGTATTATAATCTTCACTGTAGGGTCCGTTAACAGCCATGTCCGCTGGGATATTCATTTCATCTAGATAGTCTGTAGAGTAGAAATATTTGTCACTATTGATACCAAAAGACGCGCCAGCTTCACCTATAGTGGGAGCTTTAGAATTGTATCCATCTGGAAGAACCGGACCCCAAAATATAGGAAGGTCATTGCCCTGTGGATCTCCCTGAGTGTCTGACATTATTTCATCAAAATTTATCTTAGTGTCTTTATGATATTTAGCTGTATCAAAAGATGTACACATTTGATAACCACAGCTGGGATTGAATGGAACATTTTCCGCTCCGTTGTCTGTAGCGATTGTTGCAATGTTGTGAAATCCCAAATGAGATTCTGATCCATCAGCAACTGATGTCTTCCAATCTTCATACCATCTCTTTCTAGCTCTGTCTTCATATGTATTTATGTCCCACATTCTGTCTGTTTCATCATTGCTTCTGAAATAATTATCTGAGTTAGCAATAAATTTAGAGAAAGTCCAAGCTCCCATTCTAGTAGGAAATCCCTGACCAGCTGTGCTAAATTCAGAAACTATCCACTCTGCCCCAATCAAAGTACACATTATCAACGTGCCAGCAGTAAACTCTTTTTCTGCCCTGTTAACCACCATAATTCTTTCTATTGATTTTTCGCCATATTCATCCATGTTAAAATTAGGACCAAACAAATGTGGATTTTTATTTTCAGCATTGACAGGAACTGCCAACCCAGTAGTAAAGTTGCCAGTATAAAGCTCAGACCCTTTGTTGTAAAACGCTGCCGCCTCATCGGGATCAGACAAGTAACCATTCGTTTCATCCGGCATAGTGAACGGATTGTTACCGGCTGGCGCCAAGTCAGTAATAAGTCTAGCTAGTATACATTGAGAAGATTCCCACATCCCAAGACTATTATTATAAGATAATCGTAATGGCCCTGAAGCAAGATCGTCTAGGCTGGAAGCATCTATAGCATCAGCGTTAATATACAGGCCCGGATGGTGTCTTGATAATGCTGATTTAGTTTTGCTGGTTGAATACTTGGCTCCAGTAGCGCGAGTGCCAACGTCTGATATCACTGTCTTTCCCTTGGTAGCTACAACCCTTTCATTATTTCTTTCTTTAGGCATGTAGAAAAATATTTTAGTCCAATACTCTTTTTCACTACCGCTGTCGTCTAAGTCCTTATTATAAAAAAGTGTTCCGTGTAACTGTAAGCATTCTTGCTCTCCAGTTTTAAACGTATCAATGTTAGCAGATATCCAATTTTTTGCATCGGTTCTTTTTTGTACAGCAGTATCTTTGTCTTCGTGCTTCTTAGTTAAATCTTTTATTTTTTCTTCAAAAGTATCTATTAAATCTATTACCTCTTGAAAGGTGTAGGTTACATCGCTATAAGAATTATTAGCATTAACAAATGTTTTACCAACCCAAGAGCCGCTGTTTGCGTCATTAATAATGTCAATGGTTAAACTATCATCTTCCACCCCCTCTAGGTGGTCTTGGTAGAACTCCTCATCTGATATATTATCAGCCTCAACCTTCATGCCCTTCAAGACATTTTTAATACTTTTCTTAGTAAAGCTACCAGACCCAAATTCTAAAAACACAGGATCATTAGTAAGAAACTGATGATTTTGTGAAGTAGAGCTAAAAAAGTTTCCTTGACTCGCCATCTTATGTCCTCCAATAACTGAGATTTATATTTTCCAAATCATATGTGTCGGTGGGTTGTTGGTACAGCGACTCTAATGATTCAACGTTTCCTATATCAACAGATGGAACACTAGCATGAGGCTCCATAGAAACAACAACTTTGCCATCTGAAGATTGTTTTATTGCAGAATTGTAATTCTCTTTTGCTAGAGATGTAATATCTTCTGAACCTTCTATGCTTGCTTGCATACCTTCTGAAGAAACATTAGCCGCTTGAGCTGCTAGCGTTGTAGAAGAATCCCCTCTAGGATCGGATGGATTTACAACTGGTACTAAAGATACAACTTCAGTGTCTGTAATACTAGTGCTTGGTTCTTCATAAAAAGAATCGTAAGGCTTAAATTGTCTCTTGGGAAGTGCGCCACTAAATTTAGATTTTATTATCCCCTTAGTGAATAAATCAAAATTAGCTTTGCCAGCTTTTAAAGATTGCGTCTTCATTAAATCCAAAGATTTCTGTTGTTGTTTTTTCATAGCTCCAAAACTTCTAGTATATGTTTGAAATCTATAGCTAGTGTGAACTCCACCCACGCCTATGTCAAAACTTATACTGTCTAGTATTGGCCCGGAATTTGCAGCTATATCTCCTATTTCAAAGATACCAAAAGGCATACCGGGAAAAGTTATAGATCCTTTTTCTGATGCAAAATACAAAGTATTAATAACTTCTGTTCTAGCCATCCCAGCTACATTCATCAGTTCATATGACCCAAAGTTCCAAGGAGTCAAACTTTCATCCATCTCAATATTAACCTTACCTCCAGAGTTTTTAATCACCTTATAACTGTAGGTATCATCATCATTTTTAACTCTAACGGGACCAGTATACCAAGGTCCATAGCAAGCCTGCTCATTTTCTAATGGCAACACAACAACGTCTGGGGGCAAGGCTTTGGGAGAGCTAAATAACCTATCTGGGCTTAAAAATGTAAGAGAGGCACCTTGATTGCTAAAATCTAATCTTTTGTTTATCTTTACGTGTGACGCTGTGTTTATTGATGCGTCATCTCCAAAATGATTTAAATAAGTCGCTGCCTTAAAATGATTGCGAACTGGTATGTCTCCAATATTGTCTCTTTTTACAGTGACTTTTTCTGGCAAAGTAATAAGAGCGTAAGCTCTAGATGTGTCTGGATAAGGTATGATTTTACCTATACTGTCTCTTGGAAAATCTACTATAGATTGTGTGTGATTAGATCTGTAGTTGGGTATTAATTCTACTATTTTTTTTAGAGTTGCGTCCTCTTTTAGTTTACCATCCTCGTCTGGGGTTTGAGCTTCTGCTACATAAAGATTCTTTTGCCTCAAGTTTGTACCATATTTTTTAACAGTACGTGAAACAGTGTGTGCTGGAAAATAATATTTTTCATCTAATTCTATAGGCATGAAACCTAGCATAGTTTCCCCACTAACCTGAGCCTCAAATTCATCTGTTCCATCTATTTTATTTGGTATGGCGTTTTTCCTATTTACATCATCTCCGACTTTTTCAGTGTAGCAATCAGTGCTAGGTATATTTAAATATTCAGCGTGATCATATCTAGCATAACCTTGTATCCTATAGGAAGTACCAAAGGAGCTTAAATCTCTAGGTATTAATGCGCTCTTCAGACCTAGAGCGTATGCGCTTTTAGTCAAAAATCCACCAGCTGCATTGGGAGTAAAGTTATGGGCTAAAGCAGCATCTATAGGATTATAATTAGTTATTAATGCTCTATGAAATTTAGATTGATCGTTATTAATGTTGGTGTCATTGGAATTGTAAACAAATGAAACATCATCACCACCAGCGGCACTGTTCAAGTTTGAACCAGACACAGAAGATCTTGGGGGAAAACCAAAATATCCTTTTTTATAAATGCCTTTAGTGCCGTCAAGCTCTACTCCAGTAACAGTATTTGAAGCAAACTTGTAGTTAGGCTTGTTCGGTATTCTAACTAGAAATTTCTTGCCATAACATTGCGTAGCTACCGATCTAACAAAGTTATATACTTTTTGTACATTCTCTTTTCTGTTTTTGCTAAATTGCGCAGACTTAGCTGTGTATACTTGCTTAGAAAGAGACTCAGAAGCTCTTTGTAGATACTCTGGATTAAGATTTCCTTCTTCTAAACTTTCTAACAAGTCTTCTTCTGCTTGACTAATGCCTCTCAAATTTCTTAGTTTAGTATACTTGTCAATAAGATAATTTACTACCACCTGTATATCTTCACCAGAAGATTGTTTAACCCTATTTAAATCAGCAAGAACACTATATCTAGGGTCAATAAGATTACTTAATGACATTCCTATGGCGGTAGATCTGCCGTAGTAAAGAGGAAAACCAAAAGGGGGACAACAAGGATTTTTAGGCATTCCATTTTCAAAACCTGTATCGTTAGTGAATAAGCATCTAGGAACTTTCAGACCTCTAACTCGCACCCCGTCAGAATCCTGTATTCTTAGCGCCCCACCGTCTCTAAACACATCTTGATATCTAGCTCTTGGATTAGTTACTAGATTGGTCAGGTACTTTTGATCAAAGAACTCCACAAATTTTTTCCAAGCCTTAAAGTTTTTTGCAGCGTATCTCAATTCAACTTCTGTCGTAATATAATAGTTGCCAACCCCAAACGCACCCAGCCCACTGGAGTCTAATAATATTTGCCTCCAATCTCCAGAACCTCTAACGGGACTGAAAACATTTTCAGACAACTTCCCATAGTACGGCAAGAATTGATTATTAGCAAAGTAAGATCCATTGGACTGTACTTGCCCGTTGTTTATTTTAAAATATCTGCCATCATCATGATTGCTAGTAAATGCATATAAGTCAACCCTATTACCACCAAATACTATTTTGCCAGTTTCAGGATTAGTAGCTTCATATCCAATATCTTCCTTTTCAGCTTGACTAAACTCAGAAGACGATCCACCGCTTGACGGATCTTTAGATTGTGGCACATTATTTTTAATAAAATTACGTATCTGACCCACAGAGCTTTCCATAGTTCTATCAATAAAATTAATTATGATATCACCACCAGAGAAAGAAGTAGCCGAATTGGTTTGAGATGGTCTCAAAGATACGGATATTTCTCTGCCAGAGGCGTCAGCTATCTCTATCAAAAATGATAATAGATCAGTGCTGTCTTGATCGAAACAATACATAGGAGGAACGGGAGGTAGTCCATTAAAGACTAAATTAAATGTCATGCCTCTATAATATATACCTCCAGCAAAACCATTATATTCTACATGTGGAAGCGTAGCACTCATTGCAGATAAGCCTTGCATTATCCTGTAGTAAGGCATTCCGTAAGATCCACGCCTAGACATTGCAGTTCCAGTTATGGGGAACTTTATGTCATAACCTGTATTTTCAAAGTAATGCGTAGGATAAAGCTGATTAGCTGGCAGGGCGGGTATTTCCGCGCTATAATACATGTCGTCGCCAGCAAACTGTGTTCCATCCCCACTCCTTCTTAAGACGTTAGAGGTATAACCATTAAACATTTCCCTTGTGTCGTCTGTAGGATTGTATTCTAAAAATCCAAATACATTGAAGACATTATTTTCAACTTCTCCAACCTTTGTGTCGGAGTGATTTAATATCAAATATATATTGGATAGTATCTCTCTTGGGTCTGACACTGTAACAGAAAAAGTTCTACCACCAACAGAATTAGTTTGATGAAAACTTTGTAACAAGCCTCCAAATTTAAAAATAGATTCACCATTAGGAAGGGCGCCAGCTGGGTAAAACGCATCTTTGATTTTAGCTCTTGGAGTCGCGTAAACAAAAAAGACAGGCATACCTACAGCTGGTGGATTGAAGTTGTCACTAGATCCGTTGTGATACGGGTCATACTCAAAGCCACCAACACCAGATATCTCATTGACATAATTGTTAAAGTCAGGATCTTCTACAAGCTCTACTGATAAAGATGATGGACTAGAACCATCACCGTTTTGTACGCTAAAGTTTGTAATGCTAGCACCCAAGAAACTCTGTTGCTCAGGAGCAAATAAGCCACTTTCTCTTGCTCCCTGTTGAATGGCATAAGACGAACTTAAGCTAGGGGCGCTTTGGTTTTCTCTAATTATAGATTTGTTAGTATTAGAATTATAAGTCATTTGACAGTCCTTTTATAATATTAAGTTGGGGCAGCTGTGGTGGTAGCTGTTGGAGTGGTATCATCTTCCTCTTCCTCTTCCTGTGCCTCGTCAGGCTCTGTAAAATCGTCAGTTGGTTCACCAGTGTCTACTCCACCACCCTTACCATCTGGCTCAAAAAAAATACCTCCAGCAGCCTTACTCCCGTCTGGCTCAAAACTAGTAAAGTTAGGATTTCTCTCATCATTGTCTAAGCTGGTAAGAGTGTCCGTTGTAACAATACCACTTAGCCCCATGTGTTCTAAATCTACCTCTTTGACGGCAGCTTCAACAATTCCGTCTTTAAACTTAAATGTTTTAAATTCAATGACGCCATCGGCATCAGATTGATTACTCTCAAAAGAAGCCTGATCACCAAACTTTCCACGAAAGTTAAAAGTCTGAGTATTCCCGTCGTCATCCACTCCTGTGTATGTCAAGTCGCTGTCACTATCATAATTAGGCATAAACCTATGCTCAAACTTAGACTCTACTTTTGACTGATCAACCTCTACGAACCCGCCAGTTTGAGTTCCTGTAGACCTCTTTACTCCACTATATAAAACATTATCATAAGAAAAGTCGGCATCAAAACTATTGAAATACGTGCTTGTTCCATCATTGAGTATTGTGGCTTCTAAATTATTTTGTTCGACTTGTGTTTGATTAGAAAGAAAATCTAAGTCTATCTCAGCCATAGACAATTCATTGTAAGTATTCCATGACACACCCTGTATGGCGCTATCAAATTCTTCTGGATACCTCGCTGCATTGTATTTTAAAACAGCAACAGCTGGGTCAACAGTGGTTGTACTCATTTATAGATCCATCCTATATTAGCCGTGTATCTTCCATCTTTTGGAGACCAACTTTCGTTGCAACTTTTTAGCATTACATAGCCCCAACTGCCAGCTGGGGACAGGCTATTTATTAAGCCGTTGACTGCATCTCTAGTGTTGCTGTCTAAAGAAGGGCTGTATCCCATTAACGCAGCTCCATTTAAAGTATTTGGTATATTATTTAAATCCATTTGTAGTTCTATTGAGACATCTCTTTCGTAATGAGTGGTGGTGTTCATATACTGAAACACTGGGCCGCTGCGCTTACCCATAACTTGAATAGAAGCGTACACATCAGTTGGATAACTATCATTTACAGTAACTGATTCTGTTATTGCTCCGCTTATAATAGGAGACGGCCTATTGTCGTAACTAACATTATAACTAATTGAATTATCAGCGATGGTGCTATCAGCAATGCTTACAGACTTAGGGCTAGAATTTAGTGGTACTCCAGCAGCGAACTGTGCGCGTCTAAAAATAATTGATCCATAACCATAATTACCATTCGATATATGAGATAATTTAGCCATAGCTCCAGCAGTTGCGCCAGCATTAACTGTGTTTAGATTAGTATTTTGAGTGTTAGCTTGATAACCCATCAACTTCCCATCTACAGTTACGCTAACGATAGGAGTGTTTGCCTCTTTGGATACTGTTGTATTGTATGTCTCAAAAGCTCCTTGCTGTGTAACTGATCCCCCATCACCACTCGCATAAATACCATTAATAGTAACACTGTATGACAAATTAGCCATATCAATATTAACAGACCTTTGTAGATTAAACAGGCTAATTCCTTCACCATACCTAAACGTGTCAGATACTTGGTGCGTACCGATGTCTGTGCCGTCATAAGCCAATCTAGCCTCCACGAAAGTTTTTGCTCCGCTAACAGCGCTGGCCTGAAACACGCTGCTGCGATTGAGAGAAGCATTACTTACTGGTCTGGCGGTAGCCGATACAGTCCTAGTAAACCTATAAGGTTTTGCGGTGGGATCATCGAAAGCATAACCTAGAGAATCGTCTGGTTGGTAATCGAAAGTATCAGAAAAAGATGCTAATGGAATACTAGTAAATTCAGTATCAGTTACTTGATTATCATCTTTATGGCTGACTGTTCCAGATACTGACCCACCGCTCTCTGGTGTGTAACCAGTAAAACTAATAGTATACTTAACTAAATTGTAGAAATTGGACTCCTCTGTAGAAACAGTGGGGTTCAAGATGTTCCAAGTGTAAGATGGATGAGTGGCGTTAGCAGCGCCCATTATTTGGAATTCTTTTGCTTCTTTAGTAAAGAAATTATCTAAAGAAGATATATTATTTAGAAGCGTATTAGCTCTTTCAGTAGCAGTTCCAGTTGTGTGAGCATAACAAGTCAAAGTAACATTGTGTTCATACCCCAACGAATGGCTTCCCTGCTGCACAGGAGAACTGGAAAAAGATATTAAAGGTTCTGGCTCAAGATACTTTAGGACGCCAGACACATCTTTAATTCTATAAGCGGGAGTTGTGGGTGAAGTAGAGGTAACTGTGACTAGTGTTGACATAATTAAAATCCAAAAGTAATAAGGTGAATGTTGTCGTTAGGATTACCAACGCCGCTAACAAACAAGTTAAAATCATCGTCAGATATAGGAGTTCCTGATCCCGCAGTTACAAATAGTGGCATAATGTTAGAGCCAGCCAAGTCGATAGAATCTACAAACATTCCTACACTATTATACACATTTGCTTTATTTGAGGGTAAGCAATATAGTGGCATTTCTGCCCGAGTTGAGTCAGTAATAGCGGAGGTGTATAGCGAGAAATTATCATTAATAGAAGACGAGGTTGGACGAGAAATTCCACCTAAAACTGATTGAATGTAAGGTCTATGAACTGTGAAGCCATTTGCGTTAAGATCTTGACCAGAAGCTTCTATAAATATTTCTCCTTCATTATTAGCATATACTACGCCTTTAGCATAGTAGTCTCTATCTAAATCAGTATTGTCTATATATAGATTTACGCTATATTGGTTTCTAGCTATCCCGTACACAAAAGCATCTATAAAAGCGCCAGACCCAGAAGCCGCACTAAATGCATTATTAGTTCTCAGCATAGCATCAAAAGTGGTGACTGCTCCAGCATCTTCTAGAGGCTCTGGCGAAATATGATTTCCACTAGTCGCAAACTTATGATAAGGAGTGCCAATAGCTACAGTATAATCAGCGTCTCTTCTTTTTGGTCTGTATATAGCAAGAGATTCGCCAAAGTTTTCATTTTCTGTACCAGAGGCAGCCACTTGTTCTTGCACTCTAGAGTTGTAACCTTGAGGCATTAATTTTTCTACAAGTTCCCAATTTCTAAAACCAGATATCTTGTCTCCAAACCTGTTCTCAAAAGTAAATATAGCTCCGTTATTCAGCACACCGCTGGCAACACCTAAAACCAATCTAACTTCTTCGTCTCCCAAGTCTTTACTGATTCTAGTTTCAATATCAAATTCAAAATTAAAACTTCTTGTTTCAAAAGCTCCTTGAACCGTTACGTCCACTTCAACTGGATAATCATGGCCCGGAGCGCCAACGGCGATAACGTCACCATGAATGTCTACAGAGTATCCAAACTTGTCAGTAACAGGAGAATACTCAAGAAGGAAATCTAAATCATAATTGTTAGCACCTAAAGCTGCCGTCAGGATAGACTCTGCTTGAGTGCTAAGATCTTGACCTACATTAATACCATCTGGCCTTAATTTTTGTTTTAAATCCCAATCGCCATTACTAGCCTGATTATAAACATATACAGATCCAGCGCCACCATAATTACTAACAACTATTCCGCTAGGATGAGCAAACTGAGGAGTGTTACCAGAAACTTCAGACCAAGGAGTAATGTATGTTCGCTCATATGCAGCATAAGGGGAACCAATTACCAAGTGACCGTTATAATAGGCTATGTCAAATCCAAATAAATCGCCCGGATAGCCTGAAGGAAATGCTCTAAAATCTAAAAAGTCTACATTGTGATCTCTTACAACGTCAGGCAGTCCACCCAAAACATTAGCATCGGAGTAAGATACGCCACTGAAATTTTGAGCAAATTTAGAATTAACACCAAAGTGAGATTGACTATCTATAAAAGCTGAGAATACAGAGGTTTGATTTGTATCATCTAATACTGGTCTTTCGATAGCGGTATCAGAGACATCTCTAAAGTCTTGCATCAATAACCCAGAAGCAGGAGTGCCTTGTTCTGGAATGAAACGACCAATTAAACCATCTTTACCAAAACCGTGATAGTATCTAGCAGGACTCCCTCGTTCGTCTGATATGATTTTTTTATTGACATCAAAAATTCTTGCATTTAAATTGGTTGGGAATGCAGTGTCTGGATATAAGCTTTGCAGGAAGTCTTTATGTTCAGGCTTAATAGAACCATCGTCATCAAATATACAACTACCTTGAATCATGTCTGCGTCAGCAATGACAGTTATCCTAGATCTATTTATACCTTTGCTATGATCACCAGCATAATAAATTTCCTGAGCCACTACTACAGCACCATCTTCTATCTCAGTATTTTTAAACACATCAGAGCAGTCAGCGGTAGGACAATTATTAGAACTATCAGACGTAAACGGAATAGGTTCATCAAATGTAACAGTGGCTGTTCTAGCTGGCTCTGCCGGTCTAATAAGTCTAGTCTCATATCTAGCTACCTTCTTGAATACTGGACGTTCTTCTATCGAAATTTCATGACCAGATATACTATTCAAAGCCAGAGTACTGGGAAGAATTGATGTGTTGCTAGTTCTAGGATTGTTACCCTCTATAAATACAGAAATGCTATCTACATTGCTTAAAGTCTTAATATTGAATTCGTGAATTTTTCTAAAAGAAGTATGACTGCTCAAAGAACCAATAATGCCAACTGGCGCTGTGAATACAGAAACATTATTATTGTCATTGTCCCAATTTATAATGTCCTGCGTGGGAGGCGTATCGGCGCTTTCAAAAGTTGGCGTTCCATTACAATTAGTGATGTATACACTTAGAGGCTCTGTCTCTAATTTAGAAAATGCTATAGTTTCAAAAGCGATTTTGTAAGCAGTGTTTGGCTGAACAGCAAAATCAACTTTACAGATTCCAGTTTTCATGAAGCTGAAACCCACATCTATATATTTATCATCACTTATCCCATGATTAACCTGCGCTACGGCAGTAGCTCTACCCAAAGATATAGGTATAAAAGTATCTCTAGATATATCTAAAGTTAGCATAGATATGCTATCTCTTTGCTTGTCAAATCCAAATCTGATTGCGTTATTGTTATCGTTAATATTAACAAAGCGAGAAGAATTATTAAAAGAATAAAATCTACTATTTCTAGAAACATCCGATCTATTATTAGCAAACTTCTTTCTTTGAGGTAAATATAAAGGAGCCATTGACAATTCTAGAGCCTCACATAAATCCTTAGCAGCTTGAGCAGATTCAGGGTTATCATAAGTAACAACAAGTTTTTTCTTACCGTTGCTCATCCACAATTTAATTTCACGTACTTCAAAATCAGAAGGGCTGTTAAGCGGATTTGCTACCCAGCAAACATCATATGTCTGACCTTGAGAATTACCATTGACAAGCTGTGATATATTAACGTTAGTATCTACGGTGTTGCCATTATTTGTAAACACTAGTTCTAGCGCAGAGCCTGAAATAGCATCTGTGAAATTTGACCTTCCAGAGAAAGCGTTGAGCTGCGCTATGTGTGATCCACCAAACCTATTTTTGGCAGCAATATTAAAATAGAAATTGATATTTCTATCTCCTCCAGAATAAAGCTTATCTAAAAGCTCTGCCCTCAATGAAGATATTAAATAGACTTTAGAAAAATTGTCGGGAAGCCTTTCTTCAGCTGAGAAATAAGCCCTGTCTGAAACTTCCGCTTCAGTCTTAATGTTTTCTACGCCGTTAGAACCCTCAGACTGTATCAATGGGTCAGTAAAAACTTTTGACTGTGGATCAAAAAATCTGTTTGGATTAGTATTATTACCATAATTAATATTAAGATATGTATAGTCACTTTCAGTGCTAGACCAAGCAAAGTCTTTAATGTTACTATCTATGATATCACCAAACGCTGGAGAGGCATCTGATTGAACTAAATCAAACTCTAAGAAGATGCCGGACCTAGCAGGAACTTCTGGTATGTTTAAAGTAAACGGCTCTCTGACTTCTGCTGAAGTATATAAAGGAACAGGTGGTTGTCGGCTACCTTCAAAAACATCATCAAAGATATTAGGCCAATTCCTGACTCCCGCACTAGTTCTCCAAGAAGACCTAAGATCAGCACCGTCTTGCAAGGGTGGGGAGCAATAATTATTATATTGAGTATAGTCAGAATCACATGTATAATTTTCATACATAATCTGATTCACATTAATAAAGTAAGAGCTTTTGTTAGGAACGTTGGGGGTCTTCATTGCAATATGAGACACACCTCTAGCATGTAAGTTGCTAGAATTATCTATATAAGATTCTATAGAATTATCCGGCGGGGGAACTGGCAGTATATTGGGGACATCCTGACAAGCGTTATCACCAAGTAGAGATCTCTTCATGCCTATGGTTGGCTTAAGAGTCATTGCAGAATCCAACTTAGCAAGAATATCATTTACAATTTCGTTGGATTCATAAAATGCTGAATTCTCCTCGAACGTAGAATTGTTTCCAACTAGAACTAAGTTTCTATCACCCAAGTCTAGCCAAGCTTTTAGTCTTTCAATGACTGCATCGTTAGCAAAATTAACTTCTGGACAGATTATAAAAACAATACCAGCGTCTTCAGGTATGTCAAAATCATTGAAGTCAGTAATGTGGAAAGTCTTGTCTATACCATCGTATACGCCAGAGTAATGAGTAAATTGATTTTCAAGGCCAGCGTCTATAAACGATTTAGTTTTGTTTCCAAACTTTCCGTATTCTACAATTTTGCTATGAGGATAATACTTTCTTGCATCAAAAACGCGCACAGAGCCAGCGTTAGTATGTGAGGGCCATAATATCTGACCAGAATTAGTAGGATGATAGTATAAGTTAGAATCATCAGATTGATCAAGACTGTCAGTAGGACAACCAATAGCAAGAGAAGTTCCAGAAGCATTGACGGCTACGCTATATCCCATTCGGGAAGTAGGAGCAAATCTTTCTAACAACTTTGTATAACTGCCCTTATATTCAATGTCACTATATTTGTATTCATATATTTTTTTGTATTCTTCTATGATGCCTTGCGATCCCCAATAATCAACGTCTGTACGATATCTGTATTTTTGATCTGGATTCAATACGGCATAAATAGATCTAAAGACATCTTCATCGTCATCAAATATTTTCTTAAGCTCATCAATGTTAAATTTAAGATTAGGATATACATTTTGATCTGTGGACTCAGCTATATGATAATCTACCCATTTTTCAACATTATTATAAAGACGTTCTTTTTCATCGTAATCATACTCGTAAACAGTGAGAGCCTCATCCATGTAAGGAGAACCTACTATTATGACCTCACCATTTTTACTTATCTCTACAGCTTTTCCAAACCTGTCTACGTCTACATCAATTTCTGTAGTAGGAGATGCTAACTCTTGTATAAGATTCCATGCGCCGCTTTCTTTTTCAAAAACGTAAACGGTTCCACCACTAGCAGGAGCTTCGTTAAACTCTTCTAGATTAGTATTGAAAGAGCCAAACTCTTCTGGGTTAGTTAGTAATTTCAAATACTCTTTCGTAATCAATCTACCGCTATCTAATGTAAAGTCAAGCAAAGACCTACTCTGTTGAATCCAGTTTTCGTCGTCGGTAATAGTCTCAAGCACGGCTCCAGAAGAAGGTGCGTTGAAAACATCTTGCAATCCATTGTTAAATACTCTGTCTTGGTAGAAAGACTTAAATCTAGAGAGAGCAGGCTCCACAGCTGTAGTTCCTAGAGATCTACTATCATCTACATAAACTCCAAGTATAGAGGGCTGTTTGGAATTGCTGACAGGATACATTTCAAAGTAAGCGTCTTTTATCTGTTGCAATATATTATCGTCTCGGTTCTGAAATTCAGAAGTTCCATTAACATCGTTAGTGTGTCTAGATATAGACTTCTTCAAAATAAATGTAGGTGTGGGTTCTGGAAAATCTATGTCTGGTTGCAAAGTAAAATCCATAGGTTGGAATATTATAACTTTAATAGTTATATCAATGGCTGGTTTAGAATAATATTTGTACAACAAGTTATTTTGCTTGATGTCATTTAGAATATCATTATAAGTTTGTCTGCCAACACTTGGGGAAAATTCATCCGTAAATACCATTAATAATATATCATGTTCAGCTTGCGCTGGGTCAGTAAATGTTCTTGTCCAATTTGCGTTAGGTGCGCCAACAACAATCAATTGTTTATCATCCTCAAATAAAGGCTTTTCACCAGAGGCTAAATTTTCTTTATCAATTATACAGGTCGCCAAGCTTTGACCAAAATTCCTACCTTCTTGACCAAGATACCACTTTCTTTCTGTTACAGTAGCATTTGTACCAGCAAGCGGAAGAATCGTATCTTTATAATAATCTCTAAGTATACCTGAAGGCAAGAATAATTGCGCTTCTAAATCCCAGCCAGCCTTGCCAGATACAATTTCAGCATCAGACACTGGCTCTGCCCCTCTTCTATATAAGAATACAGTACCAGCATTATTCAGAGTTATATCATTATCATCCTCTAAGACACCTGCAACATTCTCTATATCAAAATTTGGAGAGCCAACGGCTAAAAGATCTTGAGTCATAGAAACAGAGCTACCATACTTATCGCCTTGGTTTCTGCCGCCAGATGCGTATGGTGCATCCCCTATAAGTTTAAGACCAGAGAATAATGGTAAAGAATCATTATCTCCATCTTCTCTGTCAGATGTAAATTCCCAGTTGTTTAGCTCTTTGGGAGCTGGTATTCTAACGCTAGAACCTGACGAACCCTTAACGCTAACAGAGTAAGGGGTGAAAGGCTCCAAGCCAGTGAACTTTCTCACTCCATAAAAATGACCACTGTAAGGAACGCTAGATCCAAATGCGTCATTATTTAAGTCTGTGTATGTATTCTCGGCTCTAAATATACCGCCATCTAAACAGTCTACAGAAAACCAATCTGTGTCATGAGATCGCAATACTAAT
>MDTC01219028.1_pt1 | contig 18603 bp, 9 predicted proteins | sample 811181 | NCBI WGS metagenome assembly MDTC01 (sample SAMN05326644, study PRJNA326480) | marine metagenome | isolation source: seawater | place: Pacific Ocean: North | collected 2011
TAAAAATTTTTATTCTTGAATATGTATATATATTGGTATATATTATACTAATATTTTAAAAAGGTTATAATTTTATGGAAAACGAAGATAGTATTAAAATCCCAGAAGAAGTTCGTGCGGCTATGAAAACAGAGGGCACAACTCCTAATAAAACTGAAACAACTCAAGCAAGACAAGCAGATACAACTGCTTTTCAGCAACAAACTGACGCAGTTCAAAAAACTGAGTATCCAAGTGAAGTTGTTGATTTGCCAAGTAAAGGTTGGTTTTATGATCAAACAAGTCCACTTGCAAGTGGTAGAGTTGATGTTAAGTACATGACTGCAAAAGAAGAAGATATTCTTACAAGTCAAAATCTTATCAAAAAAGGAATTGTTCTAGATAAACTTCTTGAACAACTTATTATTTCACCTGGTGTTAAATTAGATGACATCTTGGTTGGAGATAAAAATGCAATATTTATTGCGGCTCGTGTTCTTGCATATGGAAAAGACTATAAGATTAAGTTCAAAGACCCATCCACAGGTGACGATGTAGAAGATACAATTGATCTTACTAAATTAGAACCACGTGAAATAAACTTTGAAAACTTTAATCGTGGAGATAATATTTTTGAATATACTCTTCCACATAGTGAACGAGTTCTTCATTGGAAGTTGTTGACACACCAAGATGAACAAGCAATCGATGCAGAGTTGAAGGGTTTAAAGAAGTTTACGAAAAACAAAAATGAAACATCAGAAGTAACCACTCGTTTAAAGTATGTAATTAAAGCATTAGATGGTGACGATGATCGTGCTAGAATCAAAAGTTTTGTTGATAAGGAATTACTTGCACGTGATAGTTTGGCATTTCGTGAGCATATCAAAGAAAATACTCCTGATTTGGATATGACATTTAACTTTGAATCCGAGGATACAGGATATACAGAAAGGATGACGATCCCATTAGGGGTCGACTTTTTTTACCCTTCCGCCGGAGTATAGAATAAGTCTCCACGAAGAGATTTTTAATCTCTGCTATTATAGTGAAGGTGCTTTCAATCAAAGCATAGTGTATAATATGCCTATATATCTGCGTAGGTTTTACTCAAAGAAGTTACTTGATGTTAAGACTAAAGAAAACGAACAAGTAAAAGCTCAACAAGCAAAAGCAAAAACAAGTTCATCTGCACCTCGTTCAAGACCCTCATTTAGATAGTTGTTTTTCCATATAAATTCCCACAGACATATATTTATACATGGATATATGTACACTCTCAGGAATTAAAATATGGAAAAAAATAAAAACACTAATAAATCGTCTTTGAATGAAGAGCATTTAATTAATGAATTTATCGGAAAACTTGCTACTGCTATTTTTAATAATAAAGCAAAAAAGTTGTCAAAAAAAGCGTTTAGTGATCCACGATTAACTAAAGTATTTGACAAGTATGTTGAAGATACAAAAAAGTTTAAGGATGAATTAAAACGTCTTGGTCTAACAAGTACAACGGATTTAAAAAATGCCATAAATAAAGATCCTAACTTGAAACCATTTGTTGATGTATAATAGTTGACATATGGATATTTTAGACGTAAACGATTTTACAAGCCAACTGCAAAAGTCGGTTAAGGATAATCTTACGCCTGAAATAACAAAAGTAAATGATCTTACAAAAGAATTTAAAAATTCTGTAATTGAAGGAAATTGGTCGGTTGCAATAGATTTAGTAGGAAGTGATAAAGTAAAAGAAATAAACACAGAACTTACAAGTAGTAGTGCATATTTTGAAAAAATTAAAAGTGAATCATCGTTAATTAATGAGCAATTAAATAAAGCAGTAAGTAAATCTGAGTTGAAAAACATCATTTCTGATAAGCAACTTGATTTAACTCAAAGAATTGCAAATGCAGGAAATTTGATAAAAGAATCAAACGAAGAAACTATACCATCTCTTCAAGCACAAATTCAACAAGAGCAAACCAAGTTATCGTTGCTTAATTTAAATGATTCAAACTATGCTTCTCAGTTAGAGACTGTAAATCAATTAGAAGAATCTCTTGTTCGTGAAAACGCACGAACTGCAAATTTAATAGGTCAGCAACAAGCACTTACCAATTTAAAAGATGTAGAATTACAAAAATTGACGGACATAGTTAACGGCGGTGGTCAAATGTCTGCCATTTATACAAAACTAGGTCAATATAGTAATGACTTAATAAAATCATCCGAGCAAAATTTACAAGTCAATATGGACTTACGAGATGTAATGTCTGAGATGGGTAATAATAAAAAAGAACTTATCGATGGTGCTAAAGATGTAATTGATGAATATACAGAAGGTTTAAGCAAAATAGGACAAGGAATTGAAAGTGCATTTTCTTCGTTACCTGTGGTTGGAGGAATGTTGTCTGCTATGGTAAAAGGACCACTTGAAGAAGCAACTAAAACTGCACAAGGAAAACTTAGAGATGCATTGATAAATTCGGGAGATGCTACAAAGGCATTAACAGACGGAGTTTCTGCATTTGGTTCTGGTATAGCAAGTATCGGAAAATCAATTGGTGGTCTTTTGGTAAATCCAATATTTTTGATAGTAGCAGCTTTTGGAGCATTTTTGATGTTACTTAAAAGTGCATACGATGAATTGGGTAAAATAGAAGAAGCCGGACGAGAGTTTAGATTTTCTATGGGAGCATCTGCTGAGTCTACTTTGCAAATGCGAGAAATGATAAAAGCAAATAGAGATCAATTTGCTGGATTTGGTGTATCAATCGAGGATTCAACAAAAGCAGCTTCTGCTCTTGGTGATGTATTTTCAAGTCACAATTATATACAAAAAGATACACTTGATACGGTTGTATTATTAGAAAAACAATTTGGTATAGCCGCTGAATCTTCTGCCAGTGCAATAAACAATGTAATGAAAATCGGAGGTGTATCAGCTGCACAAGCAACTAAAATAATAACACACGCAGGTTTAGTTGCACAAAAACATGGTTTAAATTTTGCTAAAATTATGGACGATGTGGCTAATGCAGGTGATGATGTTTTATTGTTTTCCGGAGGTTCTGCTAAAAATCTTGCAAAAGCTGCGGTGGAAGCAAGAAAAATGGGAACTTCGATTGAAGAAATGGCAAGTGCCGCTGATAGTCTTTTGGATTTTGAAAGTAGCATTAATGCACAAATGTCTGCGAGTACAATGTTGGGAAGAAATATAAATCTCAATCGTTTACGAGAACTTGCATTAGCAGGTGATGCAGAAGGAATGGCAAAAGAACAATTACGATTATTAAAAGAACAAGGAGGAATTCGTAATTTAAATCGTTGGCAACAAAAATCACTTGCCGAAGCAATGGGTGTTGAACTAAGTACACTTTACAATTTAGAAAAAACAGAACAACAACGGGTTCAAAGACAAGCAGATTTGGAAAAACTAGCAAAGGAAGGAAATAAAGATGCAATAAAACAGCTAGCTCTTCAAGAAAAGAAAGTTAAAGAAATACAAAAGTCTTCTTCTGAAATTCTTGCAGAAGAACTCCGAAAATCAGAGGAACTTGAGCAACAGACAGCAATGCAAAACAAAATGAATGAAGCAATGCTTGAGTTAAAACAAACTTTATTACCAGTTGTGCAAGATTTAATGCCAACATTTTTAAATATCGCAAAACTTCTTCCACCGATATTCAAAGGAATCTCAGTTGCACTTGATTTCATAACTGCTCCGTTTCAATTAATTGTGGGATTACTAAATTCAATTCAAGATGGAGGAAAATCACTTTCAGATATGTTTAGTACAGATTTGGGTGGTATTTCAAAACTTCTTGTTGGTATTATTGGGGTGTTTATGATCGGTAAGAAATTACTAGGAGGATTTCCTAATATATTCACAGGTATTATTGATAAAATAAAAGGTGGATTTGGTGGAATAATGGACATGGTCAAAAGTCTCGGTGATGGAATTGGTAATACAATTAAAAATCTTTCAAAAGGTCTTGGTTCTGCACTCAATTACCTCGGAGCAGGAATCTCAGGTTTAGTTAAAAATATTGGTGACGGAATTGCTGGATTAGCAAAAGGAATCGGAAAGGGAATTGGTGCAATATTTGATGGAATAGGAAAAGGAATTAAATCACTTGTTAGTAGTTTAGGAAAATTAAGTCCTGCTAATATGGCAAAAGCAGCGGTTGGTCTGTTATTACTTGCAGGTGCTATGTATGTATCAGCAAAAGCATTTCAAGAATTTGCAGTTGTTAGTTGGGAAGATATTGGAAAAGGAATTACTGGTATACTTGGATTGACAGGTGTTGCCTTATTATTATCAAAAGCATCTACTGCTATGATAAAAGGTGCAGTTGCAGTAGCATTGCTCGGTGCATCTTTAATTCCAGCTGCATATGCGTTTCAAATGTTTAATGAAGTTTCGTGGAAAGATGTTATATTTGGTGGAGTTGCAATTGGTATTCTAGCAGCTGCAGCGTTTGGGTTAGGAATGATTATTGGACCAATAGCAATTGGAGCAGCTGCAATTGCTTTACTTGGTGCGTCAATAATTCCATTGGCATTTGCACTTAACTTAGCAGCTCCTGCTTTAGAATCATTTGGTAAAATATTTTTAGGATTTGCTTCTATAATGATAAAAGCACTTGAAGCAATAATAGGTGGAATTCTAAGTTTTGCAAAAATTGTCGGAGGTGTCATAATAAATGTAGTAAAATCTCTATCTGGAATAATTACTGCAATGGGAGATGCAATTGTTGGAGTTGTGACTGCAATTGGACAAGCAATTTCAGGTATAATCACAAGTATTGCAAATGGAATCGCAACGGTAATAGGATCAGTTTCTGGTGCTATTACTGCTATGGTTGATGACATAACTAGATTAAGTGAAATTGATGCAGTTAACTTAATAGCAGTTGCTGGAGGTATAGGAGCAGTTGGAGTTGCTCTTGCAAGTTTTGGAGTCGGTGGAGGAGTTGGAGCAGCTGCCTCGGGTGCAGGTAATGCAGTTGGTGCATTAGGAAATTCAATCGCAGGAGTATTTGGTGCAGACACAGACGAGTTAAATAAATCACCACTTCAAAAAATTCTTGATTTCGCAAAAGAATCAGAATCAATTATATTGGTATCAGATAAAATTGATTCATTGTTAAATTCTTTTGATCGTCTTGCTGGTATGGAATCAATTTTAGAAACAGCTGCTTCTGCATTACAAAAGTTTGGAGTTGCCTTGGCATCGTTTGGAGCAGGAAACGCGGCAGTTGGAATGGGAAATGCATTAGGGGCAATTGGAAATAAAGTTGCTGGAATGTTTGGAGCAGATGTACCACAAGACCCAATTGATCAACTTATGGGATTTATTGATAAATTGGGTTCAGTAGATTTAAATGTAGAATCACTTCAAATTCTAAGTGAATTAAACTTAGGAGGATTTCTAACTAACATAACTGATGATTTTGGTGATAAAATTGAAATGGTAAGTGAAGGAATGAGTGAAATCTTGGGAGTATTTGATAAAGTGAAACCATCGTCTGTCGTTTCGATGGAAAAAGTTTCAACTGGATTATCTACTTTGGTGGGAGGATTGGTTCGTTCGTTACCTAAATTAAAAACGAGTGACGCAAGAAGTTTAAAAGGTGTGGCAGATGCACTTGATGAATTTTTTGATGCTCTTGGTGATGTAAGTGCATCTAAAATAAAAGTCTTACCACAAATAGGTGTTGGAATAGTTCCTTTAATAAAAGATTTTGCTGAACTACCACTTGCTTCAATATCTGATGATGTAAGTTCTAAAATGAATGACTTAGGAGATGGTATTTATCACTTCTTTAATGAACTTGAAGATGTGGATTTAGCAGTTTTACCTAACTTACCTACAATAAATGCAGGAATTAATCCATTTATTACTGACTTCGCAAAAATTCCACTTGCATCAATTTCAGAAGATGTAAGTTCTATTATGAATAATATAGGAGATGGTATTTATCACTTCTTTGATGAACTAGCACCTACTGATCTGACTATTCTTCCAAAACTTACAACAATAACACAGGGATTAATACCATTCTTAAATGCATTTGGTCAAGTGAAATTACCAGGTGAAGGTTTTGATACTATTTTAAAAGAACTAGGAAACGGAATTGAAGAATTTGCAGACTTCATAAATGACGGAGAGGCAGGAAAAATAAGTAAATTCTTTAGAGATGCCGGAACTGCATTTCCTAGATTTGTTGATAGTATGGCAAATCTTGGAAGTGTCGGTGATGTAAGTATAGTAGGAAAATTAACTACATTGTCTGATATTTCAAATACACTTAATATAGATAATATTAACAAACTAAAAACATTCACATCTGGAATAGTTGATGCGATGAATTCATTTGCAGGAATACAAGACCCGGCAGTTGAAGCATTAAACGCAATTACAAGTGAGTTGTATATGTTGTGCGAAGTAATTGAAAAACTAGATGTTAGTAAGTTAAATCAATTAGAAAATATAAACATAGGAGGTGTTCAAACTCCTATCAAAATTCCAGCAAGGAATCTACCACCTGCCGATCCGTTTATAGAAGGTAGTTTACCTGTCCGACCAATGATTACAGACGGACCATCTCTCGCGGAAGTATTTGCAGTAGAACCACAACAACCTACTAAACCTGCGACAACTTCACTTGCAGAAGCATTTGCAGTGGAGGCACAAGCAACAACGACTACCGGAACTACTTCCCTTGCAGATGCGTTTGCAAATACTACAAAAACGGAAACGACTGATACTAAATACGAAATCTTTAAAGATAGCATAACCAAGGAAATGGGTGATTTATCATCAGACCAATATGCTGAAAAACTCAAACTTTATATAAACACTAATAATGACTTGATACAAATGGGTCTTAACAGCCGTTATGGCACAGAACTTGATATAGATAAGTTTAGTCAGGAAAATAAATTCATGCAAAGAATGTTAGATGAAATTAATGCAGAAAAACCTATTACTACCGAGAATGCGGAGGTAATTAAGGTTTCTCAAATACAAGGTGAGTTAATGTCAATGCCAGACTTAAATAATCAAATGCAATCAAACTTTGAAATGATAGATTCAACTTCTACGCAACCCATTCCTCCAAGTTTTGATTTTGCTACGCAAAATACTTTACAAGCAACTGCTACTGCACCAACTAGTTTGATAACTAAAATTGCAGATTTTACGAGTAACTTATTACCTGACTTTAGTTTATTGGATTTATTTGCAGATGCAGACACTCCTACAACATCTAATAATATTGAACTAAGTGGTCTTGATACTATAAGTGTAAAGGGTCATAATGTGTTTGTTGAGGAGATTGCAAAGATAGTAAATAACGATACACCCACAACGGATGCAGAAAAAACTGAAGATAGTGCAAAGGTTGTAAAAAAATTAGATGAGTTGATTCTACTTATGAGAAGAGGTGGAATTTCTGTAAATATGGATGGAAGAAAAGTTTCACGTGCAGTGTCATCTGCAACTGATCAATAAAAAATGTTATGATAAATAGTGCAATAGGACGAGTTGTAAAGGAATCAGTTAAAGGACTAACTGGAGTTGGTGGTAAGAATTTAACTAAACCTAAAAGTAAATTCAAATATGTGCCTTTTAGAGGCTCAAGTGATAGATTATCAATTTCTAAAAACGTAGAAAAAATCTATCAAGACAACGGAACAATTTTTTGGACAGCTGAGAACGAAGAAGATGTGCCAAGGTGGTCGCATTACTACGATAAAGAAAAAGATCAAATGATTATGAACTGGTACGGTAACACCGTTACTCGTATTGGAAATGAAGTTACCGATTCAGAACAAGTACAAAGACTTACAAAGTATCCCAACTTATCTCCTAGTTCAAATATAAAAGATAAATCCGATAAAACTATAAAACCTTTAAAGAATGTGTACGCAAATCAAACACAAGGTCAACATGATGCTTTTAAAAGTGACATGGAGGCTGCCATGCAAAGAAATGGTATGAATTCTGTTGGGATGATAAATGATACAAAAAGAAAAGAAATCATAGACGCATATGCACAAGATAAAACTGAAAATGTAAAACCGTTTTTAACAAAGGGTCGTGGTGATAAGCAATCAAAATATGAAGATAATGCATCTAAACGATACGAGGATAGATACAAAAATAATCCAAAGTATTTACCTAAGAAAAAAATTCCAGATTATACATCTGGTCCAAGTATAAAGTATGATGAGTACAATTCACTTTATACATTAGATGAAAATACTGCTGATCTAAAAACCGAGTTTCAAACATGGAAAAATTGGGACTTCATTCCATTTACATTGCATGATATCGTAAATAGAAAATACCTTCCATTTAGATCATACATAAACTCTATAAGTGATCAGTCCGATGCTGAATGGAATCAAATAAGATACATTGGTCGTGCAGATAATGTACAAATATATAATGGATTTTCTCGTATCGTATCTTTAGATTTTACAACAGTTTGTTTTAGTGTAAAAGAACTTCATCCCATGTGGCAAAGAATAAATTATTTGGTTGGACTAACCAAACCAGCGGGATATACAACAGACGATCCACTACTTGCTTCACCTCAAAATTCAAACTTTATTATTCCACCATTTTTGAAATTAAATCTAGGGGATATGTACAAAGAGCAACCTGTAGTGATGACATCCGTTGCATTGACGATACCACCAGAAGCATCGTGGGAATTGACATCGGATGTTGAAAACATGGATAATAATTACGAATATTTAAATGGTACATTTACTACTGAGAAAGATCAAAATATTCTTGTTGGTCATTATCCAAACATGGCTCAACTTTCTATATCTTTTAACTTTTTAGAAAAAAGATTACCCAAAACTACAAATCGTCACTTTGGTCATTACAAGAGTGAAGATGAACCATTGAATGAATATATATTTGATGATGAAGGTAATCCGGAATTAGGTTTTAATTATAATTTAATACATCCCGATCCAGCAAATACGATTCGCAAGGAAGCAGAAGCAGAAGAAGGAACAGATATAGGACAGGATCCTGATCCGAATTCTACTGATCCTGATCCATTTCAAGGATTTGATAGTCCAGGATGTACCACATACCCACCCTCAAAGTATTACAGAAGTAGTTCTACTGGTAATTTAAAAACGAAAGAAGAATCACGTGTAGCAAGTGAACTAGAAACTTGGAAAGATTGTGCTTGTCAAGAAACTGCTAAAATGATGAATGAACAAAAAAGAGTTCGTGGTCAAGACGCAAAGAATACTTGTCAATGGGATAAAGATGGAAAGTGCATTGAGACTGTTAATGGGAAAAAAGTACCAGATGGACTTAAATGCGTATACACAACTGAATTTAATGAAGAACCGGAAGAAGAGGAAGATGAAGATCAACCACCAAAATGTCCGTATCCGATTGGAGGTGAAAATGAAAAAGACGAAGACGGAAGGTTAATTGGATTCACACCATCTGAAAAAGAACTTGTTGATAAAAAAGAACCTGCGGTAATTTCAAAACTTAAAAAACGAAATCTTGCATATTGGATCAAAGATGTTGCTGATTTTATTGCACATAAAATTGGAAAGGGTAAAATAGGAAATGGTCCATACACCTACCAAGATTCTGATTCAAAAGATAATCCACCTTTATCTAAAATAAGAAAAGTGTATAGTAGAAATGATGCGATTTTAATAGAGTTTGATGATAATGGAAATCCAATCTCTTACTCGGGACAAAAAGTTCCTGATGATATAAAAACGGATTTTAAAATTGATTGTGATAAAGATGATATACAAGAAATAAGAGAGATTGCAGGAAATTATCAACCCGTTATTTATGTAGATGTAAATCAACCTTTTAAAATTCGTCTTGATACAACCGGTACAAATGCAATTACCAATTCAAACTACAATAATATAGGTGAAGTAAAAACACTTCTTGCAGATTTTGTTTCAAAACGAATGAACGATTCTTTTAGTGCAGATGGTAATGTCGGATCACGTGGAATTAAAAAATATGGTGATTTATCACGCAAAGAACACAAAGGAACTGTAATAGAAAAAGATGAACTTTATTACATACCTTATGAAGAAGACCGTGATAAAATGATAAAAGGTCATAAAGTTTATCCAGGTACTGCTGATTATGTAAATTACGAAGTAAATAATGATGTTGCTGATCAATTAAAACTCGGAGATGGAAAAAAATATGCTGAACTTAAATTTGGATTTTATGCAATTGTAAGTAAAACAAAAAGAAAAATTTCTTCTTCTCCTGCTGATCAAAATATAGAAAATGAAATAGGTGATCATATTTTTGATTTTCTATGGGGTCTTAATGGAGAAACATTTAGTGGAGGTAGAGTATCAGAAGTTCCGGGTGCGGGTGGAGATGGTACAGAAATGAATACTGACCAGAAAAAAGCAGTAAAACTTGGTCGTGGTGGAACTCGTCTTCGTGAAATAGAAATTGAAAGACTTGAAAAGAAACTTGTTAGTGAGTCATCAATAGACGCAAGAATTAAAGACCCAAATACAACTGTTTTTGATTACGAACCAATTGGTCAATGGAATGAAGAACAGACAAGTCTTATTGTAAGTAGAATGGCAAATCCAGATTACCAACAAATTATATCAAAAAAATACAATAACAATGCTTCTCGTATTCAAATCGAAAATTATTTAGTGATTTTAGAGGGGACTACCGATCAAGATGCTAAAGATGCCGATGTCAAATATATGGAACAATCTTATGCAAAATTAAATGTAGACGTAGATGAAACAAAGCAAAATGAAACAAATCCTGAGTATCTTAAAAGCACAATTGAACAATATAAAGCAGAATTAAAATCTTTTCAAGATGTCATAGAAAAAGATGATGAAAAATCATTACCTGTTGGTTTTTATTTTGATAAAAAATCATCTCATCCAAATCATTTTGTTCCGTGGGTAAAAGATCATGCACTTGATAAAATTGAATTTATAGACGATGGATCGGCATCAAACGAAGAACCTGAGAAAGTAGACGTTCCAGAACCAAAACCAAAAACTGATACACCCACTTCGAATAGAACACCTGTGTGGACATGGAATCCAATTGAAAATGCAGATACGTACGAAATTGAATTTAAAGGTAAAACAACGGTTACTAAAAATGTTTCTTATCAATATAAAGACGAAGATGGAAATCCGATAAAGATATTAGGAAAGCATACAATACGTGTTAAAGCAGGTGTACCCAACAAAGCAGGAACTGGACTAGATTGGTCAACTGCCGGAATACACGAAGTTCAAGTAGATAAAAAAGCATTACCACCAAAACCATCAAAATGTCCATATAAAGTTGGTGAAGAAGGTGAAAAAGATATAAATGGTAGATTAGTGGGATTTGAGGTTGCAGACCCGTCTTCAGCTGATACTGCTAACCAAGTAAATCAAGGAATAATCAAAGCAATAGAAAATAATGTAAAAATGTGGTCAGGAGATGTAATGGCATATATCATTGCAAACGAAGATATGGGTGAATTAACATATCCGTGTGATCCAAGTAAAGTTTCTTGGGCAAGTGATGGAACATATGTAACAACAATTTATGAACAGAACCAAATGAAGTGGATGGTATCAAGCAAAACTATTACTACACTTGGTATGAATGGAGAAACGGCCGGATTTCCTCTACAATTAAATGGCAAAGACTTGGGTTCAACATATTACCAAGACTTTGATATGACTTGTGGTCCGAATGAAGAGGGTTCTTCCCGTGGTGATGAATCAAAAGACGATCCAAATGAACCACTTAAAACACCAAATCCACATACACAAAGTCCTACAAATAATTCAAAACCAGTTTGGAAGTGGTTGGAAATTAAAGGTGCTAATAAATACAAAGTTACATTAGAAAGGGTTGTTCTTCACCATAGAAGTGGTTGGAGACAAGCAGAAGATTATGGGACAATTCAATATTCGGATAAATTGGAAGCAAAACCTTTATTATCATTGGATGATGGATTTTATCGTATAGGTGTAACGGCAGAAGAAACCGAAAAAACTTTTGCAGGTGGAAGAACAGAAAGTGTTGTAAAAAGAAGTTCAGAGGTAGGAACTCATATAGCTGAAATAAAAGATGGAGCCCCAACGACACCAACACCGAAACCCACAGAAGGATGCGATGATTATCCAAAACCTTATGAATTATTTTTATCAAGCTCCGAGTGGTGTGCAATTAATCAACCAAGAATTTCTTTTTCAAGGAAACTTAAAGTAAAAACCCAATGGAAAAAAGAAGTAGGATTGTATCTTGCGTGTAAACAAGGAATTGATGTATCAACTTTACAATACAATTATACGGTTTTTAATGATGACGGACGAATAGTAAAAGTTATTTTTGATGGAAAAGAAATTATAGTTGAAAACGATGAAGAAAATACTTTCTTTTTGAATAAAGGAACGGCTCTTGAAGGTGATGAACTTGAAGCATATATTAATATGCAATATATACCAGATTGGAATCCAAATGATTCATACAAAGGTAAAAGAGTCACAGATCCTAAGTTAAAAAATTGTCCTGGAGAGCAAGGATTTATTCCAAATAAAGTTTTTCATAACGGTATATTATATATCGCACAGACATCTACTTCTGGAACTGTTCCACCTGGACACAGACCTGATGATGTAAATGATCGAACACTTCCCGACAATCTTATGGCATCTCAACAGCGTGATTTAGAAACTTACGAAAATGATTTAAAGGAAAAATACTATAAACGTTGGTGGTTAACTGAAAAAGAAAATGCTTTATTAAACTCAGCAGAAGAAGATTTTTAATTATGAGATACAAAACAATACCCACAAAAAAAGATGAAGATGGAACTAAAATAGTTTCCACATCAATACTTCCCACCGTACGAAAAAAAAGTACTGATACTTTTGTTTTAATGGTAGAAAAGACTCGTCTTGATCATCTTGCTTTTAAATTTTACGGAAATCCAAACTATTGGTGGATAATAGCATCTGCAAATGATATAAAAGGAACTATGTATGCAAAATTAGGCTCGCAAATTAGAATTCCACGTGATATAAATGCGGTAGTTTCTGAGTATAATAGAATCAACGGACTATAATGGCTACAAATAAAAATTCGAGAGATGCAATTTTAAAAGGAGTAAATAAACAAAATATTGATCCTTTCTTAGTAAAAGATTGGTCCCGTGACTCTAATTTGCAATTTCCAATGAGAAATCATATTAGGCAGTGGGTGCGTGAAGAATTTTTAAATCGTTGGCGAAACTTTGGTTTGAATTTTACACACACCGGTGGTGGAGAAGCAACTGATTATCCAATTGGTTTTGGTGTTGATCAATCGGTGGCAATAAATGCAGTCACCGCCGGTGATTCGGAGTTATTAAATGATTGGGATCAAAGTATATACAAAGGACCCAAAACTGCGTGGGCTCGTGTAGTTTCAAGTGCAATAGTAGAAGACCCAATTACCGGTGAAGTAAAAAAAGGATTTGTTCTCGGTGGTAATGGTAACTTTCATGACACATATGGATTTGATCGTGGTGATGGTGTAAATGGAGGTGGTGGAGAAGCAAAAACTTTGTTAGGTTATGAATGCGATCAAGACCCAAATGCTGATATTAAGAAACACGAAATAGATGAACCAGACTATAAATTCAGACCATCTCCTGGTGTTGTAAGTGTTGAATCCGAGGATATAGAACCTGGAAAAAATTTTAGAAGAACTACTGTAAATTTCACTTGTTGGAGTCAGGCCCAACTTGACTATTTAGAACCTTACTTTTTTCAACCTGGTATGACATTGATTGTTGAGTGGGGTTGGAATACATATCCAAAAGAAGCATTACTTGATTTGTCGGCAAGAGGGTATAAAACTATACACGGAATTTGGAACAACGAAGGATTACCTGTATCAGAAAATATTGCTCCTGATGATATTCCACCATCACCCGCTGCGTATCATCTTCGCAAGGGAAATGGAAATTACGGATTTGCAATGGGATTTATATCTAATTTCAATTATTCTATACGAGAGGATGGTGGATATGACTGCTCGGTGATGGTTTCATGTATGTCGGAAGTTGGTCAACAGATAATGAATAAAGCAGGAGCAGACAAACGAAAAGATAGTAACAAATATATTGACATAAAAACATTCATAAATACTACTCTTAGAAGATCACTTATGGGTAAAAATGATGTAGGTGCAAATATTAATGATGGACTTGATCCAGAAGATCAAAAAGTGTTGGCAGTTATTAAAGGAGAATCAACTTCAACTATAGTATCAGCAGCCGAACAAGAAGCTGTGAAAATTGCACGTGGTAGATATTTTACATTTAACAAATATAATTCTGCTAAACCTTTTATGGCCGGTAAATCAAACGCCAATGGAGGTACTTATATAACTGTTGGATATTTGATTGATATATTTAATATATTTTTTAATAGAGTATCTGATGATAAAACAAGAATAGTAGAATTTTCTTGTTACGGATCAAGGTGTATTGCTCATCCAAATATTAAATCAGTGGATGGAAGTGTATTACTTATTCCCAACTCAGTTGCACCAAGATGGAATAAAGAAACATTTCATGGTTCAACCGTATCAAGAATAAACACAGACGGAAGTACAACTGACGGAGCAGGATTTTCCGTTCTCAAAAAAGGAGAAAGTTCTGATTCAAGGGGTTGTTACAAAGAAATTACTAAAAACTTTATAGATATTTTAAGAAGCATGAATCCTGCGATTGCTCCGGGTGCAACACTTCAAGACGCATTGCAACAAAGTCCTCGGGACGATTTGCATAGACTACTTACGGTTAAATCTCTTCCTGGATATAATTTACAACATCCTGCGATTGCAGGAAAATTAGACACAGATTTAAAAAATGTGGTAATGAAAGAAAGTGGAAAAAAAGTGGATAGACTCAAAGAAGCATGGGAAGAGTCTGAAGACACAGTAAGACCATTTCCAGATTTTCATGTTGATGCTTTTAAAACCGGAAACACAATGGGATATTCAGGAAGAATTCAAGATTTATATGTTAGTTTAGATGTAATAACTAACTCGTTTGAATCAGGTGAAAATGCAACTGCAATATTACTTGACATTATGAAAAAAGTATCAACGGCAGCGGGAGACATTTGGAAGTTTAATGTGATTGGTGGTGATCTAAATACATCATCAAACTCTGTATTACAATTAGTAGATCAAAACTTTTCTGGTAGTGAACCTGTATCAACCCAAAAATATGATGCTTGGGTTTTTCCTTCACATAGAGGTGATAGTATAGTTCGTGAACTAGATTTAAGTGTAGAACCATCTTCTGAAATGGCATCTATGATTGTATTTGGAAACTTAGATAAGAAAAATGGATTTTTTGCGAAAGAAGAACGTGACTTAATTTTACAAGGAGCAAGTAATCCGTTCAAAGATTTAACTCAACAAGTCAAAAATGTAGATGATAAACCAAAGAATATTGAAGATCCAGAAAAGTACATAGTAAGTGCATCTAGTAAATACTTTGGAATCAAAAATGCTTCAAATTCAAAATTACCAGCATATCCAATTGACAAAGGAAAATACGGTAGTGGTAGAAGAAAAAGTCCTCTTGGACCATATGATATTACTTATACCAAACCAAATAGTGTAGTGCGATATAGATTAACAGCATCTTCTAGAGCTGAACAACAAAGAAACATTGAAAAAGCAAAAAAAGAGGGTGATGAAAAGAGTATCAAAACTGGATCACGAACACCAAAAGCAAATCGTTATGCGAGTTCAACTGGTGGAGGAGATATTGCTCAACCTAGAACTTATGAAATTCAGGTAGATGGAGATTTTGTAAATTCGGTGGGTAGCAAAGTGGGTTTAGAAGGATCGACTAATTCAAAAGTTTTTGATGGTAACTTAGTATTTGAAGCAAATGCCCTTGGAGACGATAAAGTAACAAAATATCCAGATAGATTTCCTAAGTATTTGGTAGGAAAAATAATAAAATACGGTGACTACACATCAGGTTCTAACGATGTATTTGTCGAAGATGGTCATCCTGAACCAGATGACGATAAAAAATACAAAATAGTATCTGCCACAACATACTTTGGATCAGATAAAACAGAGTTTCCCTATCAGATACATATACAGGAACTTGAAGGTGAAGAAACCGGATTAAATGAATCAGCACTTCAACTGTATCATGTCACGAAACAGACGCATGGAGACGATTTTGAAGATCATTTACCAGACCGTTTAAAAAAATATATTGATGAAAATGATTTAGATGAAGACTATCTTTCAAAGCAAGAAGTGTTAGTATATCATAACACGGGTAATAAATACAAAAAAATGTCGGTTGTTCGTGGTCCTATTAGAATAGAAGATGATTCTTATGGTGTAGATGGAGACGATTACGAAATTCAAATTGAGTTGGTTGATATAGATAGAAATAGAATGGTTGATTTTTGTGAGTCCGATGCTTCTCCAAAAAACAATATGGTAAATAATATGCCGATTCCTGGTGTAGATTTATCTCTTACAATAGATGGAATTGAAGGTTTGCGATTGTATGATACATTTAATTGTGCAGGAGTTCCATTAAAATATTTTGATCGTGGCATCTTTGCAATAACAGGTGTTAAGCATTCAATCGCAGATGGTGATTGGGTTACTACAATTGAGTCGCATTATTATCCTGGATGAGTATGAAAAATAAAGACGAAAACATTTACATGAATAGTTTATATTCAACTTTGGCCAAACGTCGTGGTAAATTAGATGGTTTAATATTTGTAGAACCAATTACCAAAAAACCGAATGTAGACGAGATAAATTATAGTGACAAATTTATAGTTAGATACTTCGTAAAGAAATCTAATTCCGAGCAAAGTACAATTTATGAAATTGATTCCTTACAATTCAATACTATGCAGAAAAATTCATTTTATACTTGTATTCCTGTTTTATGGCAGGTGTCTGGTGATATTGAAACGAAAAATACTGATCAAGGTAAGATTGTCGGTGCAAGAGAATTTAATTTAAATTCTGTTAAAAAAGCAAACAACAAAATAAAAGGTATTGGGAAAGTACTCAACAATCCTCTTGAATTTTACAAAGATATATAATATAATATTATTATATGTTTATAGAAAATCCAAATGATGCAAAGAAACTTATTTCTTTGCTCAATGATCAAACGAGTATTGTAAATTTGTATTATACCAAACCAAATATACATTCCGGTAAAAATATACCTCTCGTTATGATGATATTCGTAAATCAAACTTACTATGTAGTTTCATTTAATCATCCTGATGCGATTAATATTCCAATTGAATTCTTGAACTTGGTATATGAAACAAACGGAAAAAAACTTATTTTTGATAGAAAGAAATTAAAATACCATGTACCAAAATTTAAAAATTGCGTAGATGCAACGATTTGTTCTTATCTATCACTCAAAAGTGAACTTGACGGAAACTATATAGATTCAAGAGTAAAAGATTTTAGGTCTGTACCGATAATGATTTTATTTAAGCACTTCAAAAACCTATGTCAATCCGTAGGAGATACTGAATACGAATCTAATTTGACAAAATATGAGCAAGATTTTTCAAATGCACTATTTGGGATTGAAAAAAACGGTTTATATGTTACCGATTTCAATTTAGGTGATTCTAACTTGGTTGATAATAATAATTTAGTATTTAGTCAGTATAATATGATGACTCCAACTGGTCGTCCAAGTAACGCATTTGGGAATATAAACTTCGCTGCTCTGAATAAAAAGACAGGACAAAGAGATTGTTTTACAAGTCGTTTTGGAAATGATGGATTATTAATCATGGTTGATTATGAAAGTTATCATTTGAGACTTTTAGCAAACTTTCTTGAATATGATTTACCCAAAACATCTTTACATGAGTATCTTGGCAAATATTATCACGGAAAAGATACTTTGACTGAAGAAGAATATGAGTTATCAAAGAAAATAACATTTAATCTAATATACGGTGGTATATCCGATGATGTAAAAGAAAATGTTCCGTTTATGAAAACTATATCAGAGTATGTTGATTCAGTTTGGAACTTTTATAATAAAAATAAATTTGTAGAAACATGGTACTATAAAAGAAAAATTGCATCTGTATTTTTTGGTGAAAAGATAAATTCATATAAAATATTTAATTATTTATTGCAGTCGGCCGAAACAGAAAAAAATTGTGAAGTTATTTTAAAGTTAAATGATTTTCTAAAAGATGTGCAATCAAAAATGATATTGTACACATACGATGCTTTTTTATTTGATGTGCATAAAAATGATTTTGAACTAATCAAAAAAATGCAACCGATTATTACATCAAACGATAAGTATCCTGTACGTACTTACATGGGAAGAACTTATGGAGATATGAAGCAAATTTAAGTTTTGAAATTAATTTAAGATATTTATACCTAAAAGGTTATATCTAATGAAAACAAAACTACTTTGCACATTTACTGATATGCATTCTTATGATGCAGAATTGGAATCGATAAAGAAATATTACGATATTGTTTTTGGTAAGATTTTTATTTTA
>MDTC01239424.1_pt1 | contig 18602 bp, 16 predicted proteins | sample 811181 | NCBI WGS metagenome assembly MDTC01 (sample SAMN05326644, study PRJNA326480) | marine metagenome | isolation source: seawater | place: Pacific Ocean: North | collected 2011
GAGCCCCTTCTTCTCCGGGGATGCGCGCAACAGTTCCACCATTCTGGCGATGCTGTGCATCACGTAATTGTTGACAGGTCCACCACCAAAGGTGAGTCCACCTGTAACGGTTAAAGGCTGTGATTCAGACAGGCCAAGTTCCGCTGCTGCTATCTGCACGGCAGATGGAAAACAACTGTACAGGTCAACATAGTCCAGGTCGTTAGCGCTACTTCCCGTCAGGTTTAAAATTCTTTCGCCCACCAGCCGGATAGCAGGGGAGGAGTAGAAGTTATCGCGCACCGATGCGCTGAAATGATCGCGACCCTCTACGCCTGCGTGTGGATATACCCAAAGATGTTCAGGAATGGCCAGTTTCTTTGCTTTTTCAACGGAACACATTATCAGTGCCGCCGCCATATCCACCGCATTGTTTGAGTTCATCAGCTTGGTATAGGGAAAACTGACGGCACGATTGCTCTTTGATATGGTGCGAATTTCCTCGGCACTGATATCTTTGCGAATCCAGGCATGGGGGTTGTCCTGTGCTACGTCATTAAAGCGAGACCAGAGTTCCGACACCCTGCGTGAGTGATCTTCAATACTTTCCCCGCGATGAAAGCGGATCGCATTTTCGTAGATTGGATAGACCTGAATCGGTGTCTGAATCCCTTTGGCGATCTCGTATTCGTGGTGCTCAGGTTGTTGCGACCCACCCAACAGCACATCATAACTACCCGGCGTGTCGCGCATGTTCACGTGCGTTCCAGCCTTCCTGGCCTTGGCCTGGCTGTAGCCTATTTCTGCCCCGGCAATCAGTACCAGGTCCAAGTCACCCACCAGAATATTTTCAGCTGTCTGGTTGACCATTACCTGGTTGTAGTTACCGCCAAACACCGTTCCCACTGTCTGGCTTCCCACTGCACCGATCTGTTCTGCTATATAGCGGGCAGGATTCTCGTATGTCCACATGCCGCGGATAACGCGGACTGACTGCACTTTGTCCAGTAATCTTGATTGCGTATCTTCTTCGGCCAGTCTACAGGCCTTGAGCATAAGATCGATTGGTTCTACGGCATCCTGCAGGTCATTGATTCGGTGTTGCAAATGCCCGGCACCGATGAGTATGGGTGTGTTCGGATTTATCATCTGTTCCTTAGTATCGTGCCTTGTTAATAGTTCCGTTTAACCGAACAAAGGCCACTGGTATCAGGATTCATGGAGTCGTCCATAGGCCTTATCCCCGGCTTCAGCGGCAACCGACAGGCCAAGCTCATGAGCGCCGAGAATTGATGAGCGCATGAGGTCTGTGGTAACCGGCATGAGCATATTGTGCACCATTTCATTTTCCATGCTGGCCTCGACGACCAGGTCAATATCATCCTTGTTACTAGCATCAAGGGAAAGCTGGCCGAGATGTATCGGCAGGCCGACTTCAGCAAAAAATTGTGACATGCGCTTCGCTTCATCCGTCGATTCCATTATTACCTGTGCCAGGGTTCCCATTGCCACCATTTCACCGTGCAGGTAATTGTCATGCACCACGGGGATCATGGCGTAGCTCTGGGCGATACTGTGGGCAACCGCAAGCCCGCCACTTTCAAATCCGATTCCACTCAGCAATGTATTCGCTTCAACGACCTTCTCGAGTGCCTCGGTCACAGAGTTTGACTGTACTGATGCACAGGCCGCCACACCTTCTTCATAAAGTGTTTTTGCGCAGACTTCACCGATGGCACACGCCGCAAGTGTGGGTCGACCGCCTATGGTTGACATGGCGTTCGGGTTTTCAATACATACCCTTGCTTCGTACCAGGTGGCCATCGCATCCCCCATCCCAGCGACCAGGTAACGTTCTGAAGCCCTGGCGACAACGCCCGTATCGACAACGACCAGTGCCGGATTGTTCCGGAAAAACTCTACGTCGGTTACTTCACCACCTGTGCCATACACTACGGACAAAGCCGAGCAGGGGGCATCATTGGACGCCAGAGTCGGTACCACTGCCACGGGTACGCCCAGTTTGTCAGCAATGCTCTTGCCGGCATCGATACATTTGCCCCCACCTGCCGCGATCAGGCAATCGACTGAGTCATCCTGAAGTTTGTCCCTGTGAAGTGTGATTTCCTCCTTTGAGCATTCACCGTTGAATATGCTGGTCACTGACTCGATGCCGGCTTCCTTTAGGCTTTCAAGAATACGAACGCCATCGGCCTGTAATCCGCGTTTCGATATCAGAACTGCAGCACGCCTGGCCTTGAGCAGGGAAAGGTACCTTCCCAGGTCATCGAGGACCCCGTCCCCCTGTATATAGCGCGGCGGTGCGATCATGACCCGGGGTGTATTCCCGGAAGGGCTGGCAAACAGGAGTTGTGGGAAATAGGGTTCGGACATTGTCTTGCTTCCTTTGTTCTTGCTTTAACTGAATTCAGGTTCGGGTCTATTTATGGTTCCACACCGGGTATCAAGACTCAACCCGTAGTTGCTCCGATGCTATTCGAGCACGCAGTGCTTCCTGGTATTCCTTGGTAATGGGAAAACGCCAAATGATCCAGGTTGACCAGGATAGGAAAAAGATCGGTATCAGGGTGAAGCAGTATTGCAGTGCTTTGAGACCCTGGAGGTCATTTTCAGTAGAGGGATCAAAACCCAGGAATTGCAGGAAGGACAGGGTCACGCCGGCAGCGACTGCCAGAGCAATCTTGTCAGCGGTTCCCCACAGTGCCATGAACAGGGCGCCTCTTTGTTGGCCACTTTCCAGTGTGTCCTGATCAATGACATCCGCCGCCATAGATGGGACCAGAACATTACCGACATTGGCAACCAGGCCACAAAAAACCTGGATGAATATGTAGTACTTCCACTGACCCGGTGCCATGAACAGGACCGTGCTGAACACGATGATCATGTAGAGGGATATTGCTGCCATCAGTTTATGTTTATTTACCTTCAGTGCCAGTCGAACGATGAGCGGTGTACCTACCATGCCGCAGAAAAAATAGACGATCAGCAGGGCAGCCCACTGCTGGGTCGTGGCCCCCAGATAGCGGGACAGGAAAAAGACATAGAGGGTGCTGATGCAATACCAGCCCACATGATTGGTTACCCCCGCGGCCAACAGGCGCATGAAGGGCTTGTTGTTCCACACCAGAATCAGGGCCTGCTTGAGATTAATGCTACTTTTCTGGCTGAATTTGGCGTGCGGGACGACAAAAAGAAGCAGCGGCCCAAATACAAACAGGCATCCAAGGGTTGACCAGGCGACAATCCGGAGCATTGGCTGCAGGCTTCCGGGATGGGCCGGTGCAAGGGAAGTAAAACCCTGACTCACCAGGTAGGCGAGCACGATTGGGAGTGACATGACGATCAATAAACCAGTGCTCATTGCCACTGATCGTGCGCCGGTGATACGTGATCGTTCGTGGTAGTCAGGTGAAAGCTCAGCCGCCCAGGCGGACAGGGGAATGCTGATGAGCGTCCAGCCGAAATAGAACGTGGCTACTGAAATAAAGAGGTAGAGATGACTGACCTGTTCAGGCGGGTCGAATACCGCGATCGCCGAGAAAGCCATGATAGGTAAACCGATAATGATCCAGATGCCGCGACGGCCAAAGCGATCTGGTGTCGCATCTGACAGGGTGCCTATAAGCGGGTCAGTGACGACATCCGTTACCCGTGTCAGCAACATAATAAGACCGATCGAAGCTAGTCCAATGCCCAGTTCACTGGTGTAGTAGGGAATGAGATAGATGCTAAGGGGCAGGCCGCCCATGGCGAGCGGGACGCTCATCAAGGCGAAAGCAACGAGTTCTTTGGTTTTCAGTTGCATGGTAGGTCGTTGGCGTCAGGCAACCGCCGTGACTAGGGTTTCCAGTTCAGCCAGGCGCGCTGATACACGCTCGGCATCCTGATTGCCAAGGTGCACGACTAGCTGATCAACGCCCAGGTCAGCGTAAGACTTCACCATATCGGCGGTGACTCGGTAGGGAGGCGTAATGACCAGTTCAAAGTCATCGCGGCTGCGGTTTTCCTTTGTGAGGGCCGCATCGAGTTCAGCCATGACCTGTGCAGTCTGTTCCACATTTATCTGGAAGCCGTACCAGCCGCTGCCGTATTTTGCCGCACGGCGAAAACCAGCCTTGCTGTGGCCACCGACGATAATGGGAATGTGTGGTTTCTGAATAGGCTTCGGGTCCAGGTGACAAGGTTCAAGGTCATAGTACCTGCCGTGATATTCTGCGCTAGGTTCGGTCCAGAGAATTTTTAGCATTTCGAGTATTTCATCACAGCGTTTGCCGCGGTCTTCAAATTTGTATCCGCAGGCGATAACTTCCTCTTTACACCAGCCTATGCCAATACCAAAATCTATACGCCCGCCGGTGAGCCAGTCGAGGGTGGCGAATTCTTTAGCCGTATACAGGGGGTTTCGCTGTGGCAATAGTGTTATGCCAGTGCCAAATCGCAGAGTCTTACTACAGGCGGCCAGATAACCGATGGTCGCTACCGTGTCGAGCATGCCACCGCCCTCCGGGACTGGTAACTTGCCATCTTTGGAGCCGGGGTAGGGGATTTCAGTTTTATCAAATAGGACGACGTGTTCGCCCATCCACAGCGAGTCAAGTCCAACATTTTCCGCGTCGCGTGCGAAGTTGCCGATCATCTCTGCCGAGCAGATGGGTGACATAAAGGTTGAAAAGGTGCCAATTTTCATAAAAGTCCTGATGCTGAAATTATTGCCGCTAGAGCGGGTTAGGATAGCATACCGATGCTTCGGCCAGATATTCGCTATCAATTCCCCTTATTGTAAGCGTTAGCAGTGATTTTCTGTCAATCTGAAGCCGGTGCAGAAATCAAGAGGTGTCAGATGATACCCTTCTCACGTAGCTGCTCCTGCTCTTTTTCGCTAATGCCAAGCTCTGACAATATTTCCCCGTTCTGCGCGCCAATTGGCTGCGCCGGTGTGCGTATGGTGACCGGCGTGCGGGAGAAGTTAGCGACAGGGCTCGTGAGGGGAGCCTTACTTCCATCCGATAATTCAATTTCCTGGATCATCTCACGTTCAGACACATGCTTGCTGCGGGCAGCGGCCTCAAAGTCGTTCACCGGGGACACGGGAATACCGGCTTCTGCCATTAATTCTATTGCCCCGGCCTGATCCTGTTGCCTGCACCAGTCGCTGACAAGTTGATTCACCTCCTGCCGGTGCGAGAGCCGTGCATTGATCGTTGTGAATCGTTCGTCTTCAGCCAGTTCCGGGTTTTGCATGGCTTCGCAAAACTTGCTCCAGTGGCTATCCAGCATGACGGCCAGATAGATCCACCCATTCCTGCATTCAAATGTATTGAGGGGGGCTGCGGTCGGGAACTCGTTACCCTGCTTTTCTACCGGTAGACCAAGGAGCGCTGAGCTGGGGAGTATATTGCTGAAGGCGAGGACGCTGTCCACCATGCAGGCATCAATGTGCTGGCCTTCACCCGTCTGGTCCCGGTGATGCAGGGCAGCAAGCGCTGCCAATGCCCCATGCAGACCTGCCAGGTCGTCGGCGAGAAAGGTGGGTGCCTTGACGGGTGGACCATCCACTTCTCCATTGAGCGACATCCAGCCGGTAAAGGCCTGGGCAAGCGGGTCATAGGCAGCCTGGTCATGATGGGGGCCATACTGCCCAAATCCACTTACTGAGACATAGATAATGTCATGCTTTGCTTCTCGAAGATGTTCATAGCCGAGCCCCCAGGCGTGCAAGGTGCCAGGTCTGAAGTTCTCCACCACAATATCGCAGCTCAGGGCGAGCTTAATGAAGATCTTCCGACCCTCTTCGCTGTTGATATTGAGGCTCAGGTTCTGCTTGTTGCGATTGACCATTTCGTTCATCAGCGGCAGCTTTCCAGGACCGTCAAGGTGGGGTGTCAAAAGGCGCATGACTTCACCATCGGGACTTTCTACCTTGATGACATCGGCGCCGTAGTCGCCTAGCAGGCAACCAACCATTGGCCCTGCCCAGGATGTCGTCGCTTCCAGTACACGGATGCCGTCCAGGGGACCCTTCAGGTCCGTCCGGGTATCAGCATAAAAGTCAGCTTTTTCCATCATGTCTCCTTGCGCGCCATTGCTGGTTTGGTCGAATAGCTTACCCCATTCCCGGGGTTACAGGGTACGCCCGGCCCGGTCACCTTCCCGGAATGCTTCCATGGCAGTTCGTGGGGCCACTACATCGCCAACCATGATGACAGGATATTGGTTTTCTATCTCATGGTATAGGTGATTCTGTGGATGCGCATGGCTGCCAGCAACGATAAAGTCGAAGGGCCTGCTTTGTATACCGGTGACGGGGTGCCGGGTCTCAGCCTTGCCCTCAGCGATGGCAATAAGCTGGGTCGTGGTTTCAATTAGGCAGGACATTTTTTGCAGGCTTCCCTGCAGATCAGCGCTGTGCGTAAATCCGATACTGGGTCCGTACTGTGGAAAGGACGTTATCAGCGTCACCTGGCTCCCGCGTTTGGCCAGGCTCTCCGTGACCAGCCCGATTTCAGTGGTGCCCTTGAGGTCAACGACGAGTGAGCGGGTATTCTTGATATTAAATTGATTGCCCTCAAGGGTGCCCGTAATCGCATCATCGGAACTGATCACCGGTATGCTTTTATCAGAGCGAGCCGCCAGTTCCGCATTGGTGACGGCACCGGTTGCCAGAATGATTGAATCAGGATCAAAATTCCTGATATATGCCATATCAACGATGGTCTGCGTAAGGATCGTGACCTTGAGACCGTCCAGTTCCTGTTCCAGCCAACTGATAGATGTCAGCAGGTTTGCGGCATCACCCATTTCAGCCACATGGTTAAGGCGCCCGCCGATGCGGTCCGATGCCTCCGCCAGCGTAACATCATGCCCCTTGCGTGCCGCCAGTTCCGCTGCCTTTAACCCTGCCGGACCGGCACCGATGATCAGCACCTTTTTAGGTTCACTGACCTGTACAAGGGGCACTAGTTTGTACTCCTGGCCTACCTCAGGATTCTGGAAGCAGGTCAGTGGGAAAGGACCCGGCTGGCGGTCAATGCAGCCCTGGTTGGAGCCGGTGCAGGTTCGAATCAACTGGGGCGTTCCAGCCATCAGTTTCTGGCCAAAATCCGGGTCGGCGATCTGCGCCCGGGTGAGCCCGACCAGGTCACAGTCACTGTCCTGAAGGGCTTGTTCCGCAAGGTCAGGCGTCGGGATCTTGCCAACACCTATGACTGGAATGGCAGCATTAATGGCGGATCGCAGTCCTGCTGTCAGTGGCAGATATTCGCCAAAGGGGTGTCGATAGGATCCGATGGCCCTTGCATAGTGGGCACCCCCGGCTCCCTCGGAATGGTTGAGATAATCGAAATGACCCAATGCAACCAGGTCTGCAGCGATATCACAGAGGCCATGGTGACCCAGGCCACCGGCCTTGGGCCTGATAAAATCATCAGAAGAAATACGAAGACCCAGCACTGGCTCGGGACCAATGGCCTCTCTTACTCTTTGTCCCAGCGTCGATGCAAAATGCAGTCGTTCACCCCAGATATCGGTTCGTTTATTGGCATAGGGACTGAAAGACTGCTGAATCAGATAGCCATGGGTGCCATGCAGTTCCACACCGTCCATGCCATTTTCAACTGCAACTACAGCCGTATCGACAAACGCCTGAATGATTTCCTCTATTTCATCGTTAGTCATCTCATGGGAAGCTTCACCTTCAGTAGACGGTGTTCCAGAGAAAGACCATAAGGGAGTCAGGTCATCACGACCATCGGACTTGCCCTGGGCACCAAAATGAAAGAGCTGCTGGATAGTCTTGGTTCCATGTTGGTGGAGTGCGTCTGAGATACGCCTGAACTTGGCAGGCATATCATCCCTGTCGTAAACAAAGTGGCCGGTATTTTGACCCGAGTGATGAACGTGCATGGCCGTTAGTATGATCAAACCTGCGCCGCCCTTGGCACGTCTCTCCTGGTAGGCAATATAGCGGTCGCCGGAATCGCCTGGCTTATAGAATTCAAGGAAGGCGCCGTGGGCTGTGGAAACAATCCGATTCCTTACCTCAATGGAGCCTATTTTCAGGGGGGAGAGAAGTTTCATGTGGGTCTCCAGATATTCTTTTAGTTTGAGGGGCTTTTGAGTCAGTCACTGTATAGAAATCAGTAGATGAAGGAAAACATATCTCAGGCTCGCTCATTGTATGATTTTAATGTCCAAATAGTGATGATGAATTGTGGTAAATATATTATTGAAACTTGTGTGCTTCGTATTGGTTTTAGGGCGGATGCGAATGACAAGAATTTGAAGGGGCATGCGCCACTGCCAGTTCGTTTTATTCACATGATTGGCGATGAATTTAAACGTTTGAATGATAAAGAAATTTCAATTTTCCTGAAGAGCAAATACTTCATCAACGCGGAAAACAGGCTAGTCACTGATAAGGAAAAGTAGGCCTGGACATATTTTGAAGATTTGCAAAGAATGCCAGAAGGCCTGCGCCAGGTACATTCGGCACTCTATTTGTACAGAGAAACTAATTTTTTTGGAGACTATTTGGTCTATGTGGGCGCTGACCTTGCTACTCACCAGGGTTGTATAAACTACCACAGCAGAAATGAATATTAATCCTCGATTGCTGACAAAAGGAAGCAATTTGGTGTTAGCGGCGAGCCCCTTCTGAAGATGGATTACATGATGGGGCTAGTGATAATAAGGATAAAGATACTCTAGCCCCGAACAGGCGCAAACTCGTTTTCAGTCCGCTAGGAATTTCTCCTCATCGAAGGTCACATACTTCTCTGGAACGAACTTGCAGATCCAGCGGTCCGGGCTGTTCATATGCTTAAAGTGCGTATAGGCAAGGTCATGGGCAGCGCCGAAGACGCGCTCCTGAAGGCCTTGAAGGAACATCACCATAATCTCAGGTCTTGTATCAAACTCAACGTGACCAATGGCTGTTACAGATCCTGTTTCATGGTACATCGTCAGTGAGCATCTTGGGTCCTTCAACAATCTGTTAGTCTTTGCGCGCCCCTCTATCGTTGTTAGGTAAATATCCCCATTTACACATACCGGTGAAACGATGGCCATCACTGACGCGCCATCGCCCGTCGCCCAGCACCAGCCAGCGTGACCGCTCTTGACAAGTGTCCGCCACAGTCCACCTTCATCAAGTTGATAAGAGGTGTTCCAACCAGTCTTGTTCTGCACTTCTGTCATTATTCTCTCCTTTGGAAACTCTGGTGCGATATTTCAGTATTGTCAGAGGTTCGCTAATTCAGTGAAATTTCTCTGGTGATTTACTTTCTAGTCTCGTGGCAGGTTAGCGCCGTTGAAGGTGATGAATTTATCTTTGCTGACTTTTATGGAGACACGGGTCTCAGACTTGAGCTTGGCAGCAAGTTTGTCTGCCATTTTGGAATCACCCGGGTATCGTTGTTTAGCAGATTCATCGCAGACAATTGTGGTCAGGTCATCATCATCGGAGATGATTTCTGCCTGGCCACGCAGGGTGACTGCACCAGCACCAAAGGCCCAGCACATGGATATGCGTGGATCCTCCTTGATGGATTTTACGATGGCCTGTGCCGGTGTGGCGGAAAAATAGACGTAGTCATCGTCAAGCAATGCGAATGGTACGGCGATGGATCTTGGTGATCCGTCGCCCGCTATCCAGGAAGTCATAGCGAGGGGTGTGCCACGCATGGCTTCGTCAATACCGGCATCGTCCAGCACGAATTCTGCCAGGTGGTTGTAGTAGCGGGTCTGATTATCTGGATGATGGTCGTTCCAGAAGTTAATAAAGGAAAATTCTTCGCCCATTTGCACTCCTATTGTGAAAGGTTAATCGGAAAATCCGTTTAGTATTTATCCGGTTTCAGATCGGTACGGTTGTATAGAAACCAGGATAAAGATATAGGCTATTGAGTCCTGGGGCAAGTCACTTGGGCTCTTATCACTGCGACTGATGTCGTGCCTGACTGCAAGTAGAATGAATCTATGGCAGTATTTGAACTTTGTAAACAAAGCTGAGGAGATGGAGATGGGCAAGCAACTCGTGTTGGTTGGACTGGTGGAACCAAAAAAGGACAAGGTAGAGGCGTTCAATGAGTGGTACCTCGGTAATCATGTAGAGGACACTTTTAATTGTCCGGCCATTACTTCGGTTCGCTGTTTTAAGGCGCAGAAGGGGTTTCTCGGTGATGCGCCGTCCGGCTACATGACGATCTATGAATTTGAGGTTGAGGATGCAGAGGTCGCAGAAAAACTACTGGGCGAGTATCAGTCTGATCCAGATTCCTGGGAGAAGCGAGAGCCAAACAATGGTTCCATGGAAATTGTAGGAGCGGGCTGGTACCTGGAAGAAATTGCTTTCAGTTAAGCAACCTATGTCTGAACTATCTTGGTCATGCTGAGCCGCCCTTGTCATCCTGAGCTCAGTTCCTTCGACTTACTGGTGCTCGCTCAGGACAGGCGAAGGATCTCAAAAACGAGGCTCTTCAGCTGCGCCCAGAGCGACAAGCTCTAGGCTTAGGGAGACAAGCTCTAAACTCAGAGCAGGCGGGATGACCTTAGTAAATGCCGTTCAACCCTTTATAACGATCAGCTTTAAAAAACCCTCGGCTCACCAACATCCCGTTTCGGCCACAGAAAATCGATGCGGGTGCGGTGGATATACCACTCACCATCAACCTTCTTGTAGATGTCATCATAAATGCCGTAAAGGATCAGCGGGTTTTCAATGCCCTCGGTGGTCCTTAGGTCGTGCAGGTACCAGCGGCCATGGGCTGTTTCGCTGTCGATGAGAGTTATCCATGGGTTGGTCACCGAATGCATCACACCCCATTGCGGGCCTTCCATCTCAGACCATTTATCAAAATTAGCGTGAATCTGCTCCTTACCCACCCAGTCACCGCCATAGTCGGGACCAAACTCGCATACGGCATCTGCGGTAAAGAGCTCCGCCATCTTGTCGGGAAACTGGCCATCAAAGAAGTGTGAATAAAGGTGTCGGAGTTTCTTGATTGATTCGATCTCAACGAGTTCTTCAACGGTTACCATGGGAATTCCTTCTATTAGTTATTTTGGTTTTCTGACGCTGATCTGTTCAGCTTTCAAGCCTGATTGTATTGTACTTGTCAAGAATAGTGGGACGAGGTTCGCAACGCAAACAGGCAAAAAAAAGCCCGCTGCTAAGCGGGCTTTTTTAGTTCTTGCTGGTTTTACAAATGAACGCCGAATTCAACACCAAATGAACGCGGTCGCGCATAGTTGGTCATGTTCCAAAGAACACTCACTGAGTTACCGCCGTTTCGACTGCGTTCGTCGGTCAGGTTCTTGGCCCAGAAGGCGATGCGATATTTACCTTCAGCATCGTAGTAGGTGACATTGGCATCCCAGAGATCCCGCTCGTCCATCTGTGTGAAGGGCGAGTTAAAGACCGAGGTTTCATTCTCATCCAGATGACTGAGACTGGTATTCCATACCACCGAACCCTGTCCACCCATAACGTCATGTTCATAGGTGAGTGCAACACTGTATTGCAGATCCGGCGAGAAGGGTACCTCGAAGCCAGACAGGTCCACACCATCAACGGTGAAATCCTTATACTCGTGATCAAGGAAAGAGAGATTGAAGTCTAGTTTCAGGGCTGGACTGACAAACCAGGTGATCTCGGCTTCTCCACCTGTAATCTCCGATACACCAGCGTTGAAATTGACCGTCTCCTGGGTCAGGGCGCCGAAAGCATTGGTGTAGGGCAATACCTGGGAGCGAATCAGGTCCTCATACTTGGTGAAATAGAGAGACAGATTCGTCTGCAGGGTATTATCCATAAATTGCCCCTTGAAACCGAGTTCCCAGTTCTCATTGGTTTCCGGATTAAATGGCTGACAGGTTGCAAGTGAAGAGCAGGTTTCTGTGAAGCCACCGGAAATAAAACCGGTTGAATAACTGGCATAGACCATTGAATTCTCGAGGATAGAACGGTCAACCAGTACCCGGTAGGTTGTTTCAGTCCAGTCTGCACCGGTATGCAGTGCTATACCAAAGACACTGTCATCGTGTGGTAGATAGAAGTCGGCAGCATCTCTCATGGTGAAGCCACCACCTACCCTGGATATGGCGTTTGACCGACGATCCACGCAGGCGCCGGTATCGGCATTAATAAATGCGTCCTTGGCCGGTGTGAGAGCAGTACAGGGTCCACCCGCGTTTTGCCGGCGGAAGAAGTCCTTTTCATCCTTGGTGTGGCGGACACCGGCGGTAAAAGTCCACAAGTCCGTGAGGTCATAGCTGAAATCGAAGTAGAAGGCTGTGGTTTTCCTTTCCTGCGAGGCGCCCGTCATGGTCGGGTCGTTAATGTTGTCAGTTTCTAAATTCAGCGTGCCATCAGGCCTGAGCATAGTTATGCCCTCAGCGTTCCCGCCAAGTATATCAAATAGACCACCGGGAGATCCGCTATTGGGGTCGTCGTCTACGAAAGCCAAGATACTCGAGAGCCCGACTGTGGCATAGGCAAGCATATGCACTTCTTCTTCAACCCAGGAAGCGCCGGCGACAAAATTAAAGGGTCCATCAAAACTCGAGGACACGCGAAGTTCAATCTGCTGTGAATCCTTGCTGGTGTTGCGGCTGGCATCAAAGAGGGCCGCCCAGGCCTCTCCGGAATAGCTGCTGGGCAGGATCTCCGACATTTCCCGGTGACCCCAGATGAGTTTCCAGGTGAGATCATTCATGGTGTAGGACTGGAAGAGCTGATATTGCTCCACATCGACCTGGTGGCCGTCCGTTACACAGAAGGCTGGACCATGGCAGGCATTACTGGAACCGGTCTCGAGGAAGTTATCGCGTGCGGGCGGGAAGCCAAAGAGTGGTATCAGCATGCTGTCTTCACTTTCCTGAACAGCCGGCACGGAGCCTGAATGGTCAGCCAGGTGGGACCAGATAAAATAGGCCTCGTAGTTATCGGTAGGCTGCCACAGGAGTTTGACCTTTGACGCAAACACATCAGTGCCACCAAGATTTTCACCACGGCCCACTGTAGGGGTATCCATTTCCGGAGGCAGGGGCGCGCCTAATACACCCAGTATACCCGTTTTCAGACTTGAGTCGGCCTTGGAGTTACTGTAGTAACCGTCATCCTCATCCCAGATGCCGGCCAGGCGCATGGAGAGTGTATCCGTGAGCGGTACATTTACCGCGACACGATACTTATTGATGACTGACGTATCTGGCACTGCGTCACCATCAAAGGTACCGTATTGAACCGACATGTCGGCAAAGAACTCATCCATTACCGGTCGTTTGGTGGTGATGGCAATGGCGCCACCGGTTGCACTCTTACCGAACAGGGTACCTTGGGGGCCACGGTAGATCTCAATTTGCTCAACATCAAACATTTCCACGAATTGAGCCTGTACATTTGACATGCCCATTTCGTCCACCAGCAGCACGACGGATGCGTCCTGGGTCACTAGGATGGAGTTCTGGCCTGTACCCCGGATGCCGCCCGTAACCGCACGGAAACCAGCCATCTGCCCGATGACGACGCCCGGCGCCATTTCGGTCAGGGCCATGATATCTGTGCGGTATGAATTCCTGAGTTCTTCGTCTGAAATTGCAGTCAGGGCAATGGGAACGTCCTGTGCCGACTGGTCACGTTTTGTGCCCGTGACGATGATCTCTTCAATCGTGCTATTTTCGGCTGCAAGGGTCAAGGATGGCATCGTCGTGGCCAACCCCAGTGCGAGCAGCACTTTCAGAATTTTTTTACTATACTTTCGAATCTTATACATAAATATCCCCTCGTTATATTATTTCAAGACACGATTTTGTTGAGTCTCGTTTAGCTGGTAGGAGTAAGCCTGTGCGTTAGGGCTAAAATCAATAGATATAGGTCTGAACTCTGGTCGGACAACCATATAATCGATAGAGAAAGTCCCACCATACTTATTACGTAGCATCAATATTCCCCCCATAAGGCGACCGTTTTTTATTCCTTGGGTTCTTGCAAAACTGAAGTCTTTTTATTTTTTTTGCATTCAGAACTAGACCAACGTTAATACAATATACCATTTGTTGCAACATGTTGTAATCAGGGCCGGTTCCCTTAGAGACACGTGACTCCGGGGGGGGGCGATTTACAGCAATAGTTTGAAGTCACCGGTCTGCTTCAATTATTGCATCAAATCCAGGTTGGTTGCTGAGTTCAGACCCCAATTAGGGTAGGCTCTCGCCTTTATTTTCTGGAGATGGAACTTGAGTATGATTTTTGACTATATGGCCAAGACACACGCCCTTTGTGATGAGATGTTCACCAAGGCGGAAAATCTAGCCGGTGAAGGGAAATGGGCGGAAGCAGACAACTCGTTCAAGGCATTTGTATCTGAAACAGAGAAACATTTTGGCAAAGAGGAAAACATACTTTTCCCACGTGTTGAAGAGGTGATGGGCTCAGGCGGCGGGCCAACGCAGGTGATGAGAATGGAGCATGAGCAGATGCGAGAGCTTATCAACAGCCTGTCAGGTGTTCTCCAGCAGCAGGATCAAGATGAGTTCATGGGCGAAACTGAGACCCTGCTGGTATTAATGCAGCAGCATAATATGAAAGAGGAGCAGATTCTCTATCCCATGATCGATCGCGTTGTTGGCGAGGATGCGGGCCCACTTGTTGCGGAAATGGAACAAGTGTGACCGCAGACTATCTTGATGTGAGTGATTACCCGGCGCCGGAACCATTGCAGATGGCGCTGGAAGCGATTGAACAGTTGGCGGAGGGTACCTTTCTGCATCTGCATCATCGTCGTTATCCTCGCCTGCTGTTTGAGCAACTGGAGAAGCGGGGTTTTGAGAGCGACACCCGTAGTGGTCCTGACGACAGTTGTAGTGTATTTATCTGGAAAAACGGCGATGTCGAGGCAAGTCAGGAGGCACTGGCAGCAGCAGCCGAGTATCAGACCTGGGTGGAGTAACCCGGGAAGAAGATAGTCCGGAATAACAACGAATGAACAATACTGCACTTTCTCTTGAACAGACCCCGCCCCTGGCAGTGCCATTGATCTTTATGCTGACGGCCCCCTTCTTTCCAGTGTTGGCGTCACTGGTGACGCTTCTGTATCCGGAAGCGCTCGGGAACCGGTGGGATCCTGCGCTGATTGCCATCACACACCTGTTGACTCTGGGATTTGTTGTGATGGTAATGGTGGGTGCACTGCAGCAGTTTTTTCCGGTTCTTGTTGGTGTTCAACTCACTAAGCCGTTGCTTTTCAGCAGGGTGCTATATTTTGGCATTGCCTCTGGAACACTGGTTCTGTGCAGCGGCTTTCTGATGATGTTGCCTGTACTCATTGGTGTCGGTGCTTTGTTGCTGGCCCTGTCTTTCCTGTGGCTGATTACCAGGCTACTGTTGTCATTACTTAGGTCAGGCGCAAGCACTAATGTTACTTTGGGCATGAAGCTTGCGCTTTTTTCCTTCCTGGTGACGCTGCTGCTGGGGTTGTACCTGGCAGCCGGGTATGCGTTGCCGCAGGTAACACTTCAGCGCTCCCTGACGTCTCTGCATCTTGGCTGGGGCCTGTTTGGCTGGGTTGGACTGCTTATTTTTACCGTTTCATACCAGGTTGTACCCATGTTCCAGGTCACACCAAAATATCCTGACCAGATGATCAGGTGGCTGGCAGTCATCATGTTCTTGAACCTGGTATTGATTAGTCTGGTCAGGGTGACTGACATTATACCCGACCATATCAGTGCGACTATTGTGCTCCTGTTAGAATTCGTGGTGTGTTCTGGTTTTACTCTGTATGCACTGATGACCTTAAGGCTGCAAGAGAAGCGGCGAAGGAAGGTTGCTGATGTCACCATGGACTACTGGCGGTTCGGATTAAGCTGCCTACTCATTGCCCTCGTGACGATAGCGCTTGCAGAAGGCGCTATCGTCTCCTTCAGGGGAATGGACCTGTTAATCGGTGTGCTGATGATTATTGGTTTCACCATGTCGTTGATTACCGGCATGCTGTACAAGATTATTCCATTCTTGGTCTGGCTTCATCTGACGAATGTGATCGATATCAACACTCGCTGGCAGATGAAGATTCCCAATATGAAAAAGATTGTTCCGGATCGGCACGCACGCTTTCAATTCAGGTTGCATCTGGTTGCGGTGGGTCTGATCCTGTCCTCTGTGTTTTTCCAGGAATTTGTAGTCGCAGCCGCCATCGCCTTTATGCTTTCAAACCTTTATCTGGCGTTTAATCTTATTCGCGGCGCGGCAGTTTATCGGCGTGTGGTAAGCGATGTGAGTCACACCACGCAATAGAGGCATGTTCAGGCTAGTGACAGGTATTGTCCGGATTTGGATATTGAGCGGGCTAGCCTAGGCGGCCCCTTTCTTCGTAAGTGATTGATATAGCTAACGTTATTGAAGTTTTGCGATATTTTTCTAAAACACGCTATTTGCGGACAGGAACTAACTAGGTCAATCACTCCTCGTGCTGGCAATCCACTTTGCGGCAGCTGCGATAGTTCTGGATATGTGCGGTCACCAAAATGAGGCCGCTAATGCTGGTGGCAATTCTTTCACCGAAATAGCTGAACAGTTCATGTCCCGCAAGTGCCGTGACGGTCAGCGCTACTAGGCCAGTGGCGCCCAGGCATATGGTTAAAGGATCCCGGTGCCTGCGGCAGCCAATAGTCAGGGCGACAAGACTGACAGGCAGAATCAGGACCAGCATGATCAGGTGGAAATATTGTTCCTCCATGAGGCTGCCCTGGACGATTGGAAACAGGGTCACAACCATGGGCAAAAGAAGGCAGTGCACTATACAGGTTCCAGAAAGAACCACAGCAGTGCCGTCGAGGTTTCTGGTTTTTATTGTATTTGTTGGTATTTGGCTATCCATTTCGGAGCTCTTTATACCATATGACTTGAAATCAGTGCATTTTTCTTTTGGCCAAGCGGGTAGCCTGGTGAGTGGATTGACAGCCTGGAGCCGGCGAATCCTGGCAACTATCCACTTTCAATCAAGACTAGCTAATTGCGATCTCAACCGGGATGCCGGTCATAAATGCCTGGTTGCTGAGTTTTTCATAGCTGCCGGGTCCCGATGGCAGTAGCTCATTGGCATTGACGCCGGCATGCTTTTTAGCCACCTGCATGCGTGACTGCTGGTGTCCCCAGCCATGGGTCAGGGCCACGGTTCCGGGTTTTAGCTTATCGTCCAGGGAAGCAGTCGTTGTTACTTCACCATTGCCGTTGAATACTCTGACCTCGGAACCATCGCCAATGTTTCGTGCTCTGGCATCTTGTGGATTTATATAGATTGGGTTCGACAGGTGCTCACCCCGTTTTAATGAATTCACATTGTGGAACCAGCTGTTGATCATATAGTTGGTTCTATTAACAATCATTTTCAGTTGCGACGGAGCTTCACTTATCAGGGAATCGAAGATGGATTCACAGTCCGTGAGGGCGCCGGAAAACTGTGGCGGGCAACAGTCAACGCGCCCGGATTCGGTTTGTATACGGTCCGAATAGAACTGACCTGCAACCGGTGTGGGTAGAACGGCGGTCTGGTGTGGCCTGTCCCTTAATACATCTGTGCTGAGTTTACTGTGCTGCAGCATATGATCTATGCGCCCAAACAGCTGAGGGTAATCATCATCCAGAACAGATTCAAAACTCTGTGCCTGCTCAATTTTCCCTAGAATCCACCATTCCGGTTTTCGATCTGCCTTGGCGCTTACCAGTGCGTCCGTCATTTGCACAAATGGCTGTGCCTGCATGCCAAGGCCGCAGAGATTGATGTCGGGACGCTCGTACATGTCCGTGGCGGGTAAAATATAGTCTGCCATTTCAGCCGTTGCAGTGTGGTAAATGTCGATTACCAGTAAAAACTCGAGTTTAGCGAAGGCTTCGGCCAGACGATTGCTATTCCCTATAGAAATCAATGGGTTACCAGATATGACCACTAGGCCGCGTACAGGATTCTCCTCAGCCAGAATCATGTCTGCCAACAGGTTGCCCGGCAGGGATCCACGAATTCTCCTGACTTCACCATGGGGAGTGGCTTCATAATTGATTTCCTTACCCCCCGTACGTCCCGCCCTTGCCGCCGGGTAGAATCCATTGGAGTAAATATTCCCTCCTGGTTTGTCGAGGTTACCGGTGACGATACTGAGGCAAAACAGCAACCAGTAGGCGAGCGTTCCCTGCCGGCCCATGTTGACCCCCACGGACATGTAGACAGCCGCACTCTTAGCTGCGGAAAAATCATCCGCAAGGGATCTTATTTTTTCTGCGGGAATACCGACCACTTCAGCAACTCGGTCTGGAGAATAGGCGGAGACAAACTGTTTTAGCCCCTCAATATTGTCGGCATGCTCATGGATATAGTCGTCATCGAACTGCCCCGTCACATGCAGGTGTTGCAGCATCGCAGCCATCAGGTAAACATCCGTGTCAGGGTGGACCTGCACCAATTCACCGATCCCCTTAATGGACTCGTTTTCTCTAGGGTCAACAAAATGAATTTTCGCCCCTCTCTTTTTTGCATTCCTCAAGGTGGCCATGGGGTCTGCAACCGAGACAAAACTCATGTGTGAAATACGCGGGTTGGCGCCAA
>MDTC01257618.1_pt1 | contig 18601 bp, 18 predicted proteins | sample 811181 | NCBI WGS metagenome assembly MDTC01 (sample SAMN05326644, study PRJNA326480) | marine metagenome | isolation source: seawater | place: Pacific Ocean: North | collected 2011
AACAAATTGCGGGGGCGCTGCGCACTAAACTCGATATCCTGCAGCGCCATATCAACAGCCAAGAGAGCTCAACTCGTAATCTCTGATTTGCGATGAACACGGGCAGAGCCTTCCAACCACACAGCAGCACTGTAAACTGCGCTCATGAGTAAGAACAAAGAATCTGCGAATGCCGAGAGCGTAAATTTTGAAGACGCCATGGCGGAACTGGAAAAACTTGTGGCGCAAATGGAAGAAGGCGATCTGAGTTTAGACGAATCGCTGCAAGCTTTTGAGCGTGGGGTCATGCTAACCCGGCAATGTCAGCAGGCCCTCAGCCAAGCCGAACTGCGAGTACAGGCCCTCACTGACACAGATACGCTAGTCGACCTTGACCCCGACGCTTCATGAGCGACCCCCTCGAATCTGTTCGGGCTGATGTGGCTGCGGCACTGGACACCCTGCTGCCCCGCCAGTCTGCCCTTGCCCAACCCATGATCGATGCCATGCGCCACGCGGTGCTTGGCGGTGGCAAGCGCATGCGCCCACTGCTCACCTGCGCGGCCTGCGAGGCATTCAGCGGCAGCTATGCGGTAGCCCTGTCACCAGCCTGCGCCTTCGAATTTATTCATGCCTACTCGCTGATTCACGATGATCTGCCCGCCATGGACGACGACGATCTGCGCCACGGTCAGGCGGCGACGCATATTGCCTTTGGTGAAGCCAACGCCATTCTTGCCGGGGACAGTCTGCATTCGCTGGCATTCCAAGCCGTGGCCGAGGCTCCAGACATTAGCAACGAGGCCAAACTACGCAGCATTGGTCTGTTATCGAAAGCCGCCGGGTGGCCGGGCATGGCCGGTGGCCAGTGTTTGGATATCGCCGCAGAGGGCCGACAGTTGTCGTTAATCGAGTTGGAAGCCTTACATGGGGCAAAAACCGGAGCACTGATAGAGTCGGCCTTGATAGTGGGCGCTTACTGCGCAGAGGTTGAGCCAACGGACTCTCGCTTGGCTCTGTTACAACAGTTTGGTGCAAAAATCGGACTGGCGTTTCAGGTTGTAGACGACATCCTCGATGTCACCGCAAGCTCTGCCACATTGGGTAAGCCCGCCGGTTCCGACGAGGCGCTGGACAAAAACACCTTCCCCAAACTGATGGGGCTAGACGCCGCTCAAGCCTACGCCGATGACCTGTTAGAGGCAGCCCTCGCGCTTCTGGATCAGGCGGATTTGGCCACGGAACGGCTCTCTCATTTGGCGCACAAGTCGGTTCGGCGTAGCTTCTAGCTAACCAAGTCCAGTGCGCAAGGCTATTGCGGCCAGCCCTAACACCAAGGCGCAGAGGCCGCCAGCCAGCAGGTCGTCGGCCATAATCCCCAGACCACTGTGCAGACGACGGTCGAGCACGCCAATGGGACCAGGCTTAAGAATGTCGGCGGCACGAAACAGCACAAAGGCCGCCAACGCCCAACCCAGTGATTGAGGCAGCCAAGCCAGCGCAAGCCACATGCCTGCCACCTCATCGGCGACAATTTGTGGCTCATCGCGCAAACCAAGCTGTGCGATCAGGCGGTTACACAGCCACCAGCTAAGCGCAAAGTAAGCGGCGATGATGACGAGCTGCAGAGACCAATGCAGGGGACTTAGCAAAAACCACCAGAACACTAACGCGCCCGCAGACCCCCAGGTGCCCGGCGCTGGACGTAAAAACCCTAGGCCCCCTGCGGTAAGCCAAAATACCGCGGGCTGAAAAAATAGTTTTAGTGTCAGCATGCTGTTATCCCCTTGGCGCGCGCCTGCCCTGCGGTCGGTGTGCTGTGACCACCCGGGCCAAGCCTTGGCCGAACACTAGCTCAGCCGGCAAAGTGATCGAAACCCTTGGGCGCGATCGACTCTCCGTCCAAGCGCAGGCCGGGCTCCGCAGTGAGCCTACCAATACACCAAGTAGCGGGCAGCATCTCGGCACTGGCCAGCAGTAGCTCATAGTCGTCGCCGCCAAATAGGGCATCTTCCAGCAACGCCCCTTGAGCTACGGGTATAGCCGCGGACTGCAAATCCGCGCCGCAGCCGCTGGCCTGACACAAATGCCCAAGGTCCTGCGCTAGGCCATCGGATATGTCGATACCCGCCGTAGCAGCTACCTGCAGCTCGTATAAGTCGGTGCGCGCCCGGGGCCGATAATAGGCTTGCTGCAGCGGGGTTAGGGCAGCCATGTTCACGGGCAGCATATGTTCTGTGCGCACACAGGCGGCTGCAGCTCCAAGCGGTCCAGTAACATAGAGGCTTTGTCCGGCTGCGGCGCCGGAGCGCAGCAGGGCGCCAGCGGCATCCACTTCACCGTGTACGCTAACGGCTACGTTGAGCGGCCCCTTGGCAAGATTACCGCCGCAAATATAAACACCTAGGTCGCGGGCGGCGTCCGCCATGCCACGCGCCAGATCAATCACCCAATCACGGCTGTGAGTTTGACTTTGATTTGGCCCTTGCGGCGTGTCTGCTATGGCCAGCGAGACCAAACAATAACGCGGCAGCGCCCCCATGGCGGCCAGATCCGAGAACGACACCATGAGCGCCCGATAACCAATTAGCTGCGCTGGCGCTGCGGCTGGAAAATGCACATCCGCGAGCAGGGTATCAATGGATGCCACCTGCTGTAGCCCGGGGGTTGGCCTGATAATTGCCGCATCGTCGCCGGGACCAAGGCTGATCCACTCGCCCATGGCGCGGTCTGCTAGGCCCTCAACAATGGCATCGATTAGGGCAAACTCGTCCTGCACTGGCGTCAGTTCCCCTGATGGGCAGCCACTTCAATGCTGCGTACGTCTTGGGCTAGGCGGTCGAGCACGCCATTCACGTACTTATACGCATCCTGTGCGCCGAAGGTTTTGGTCAATTCCACGTATTCGTTAATCACTACCGAATAGGGCACGTCGATACGGTAGTTAAGCTCCGTCGCCGCTAAACGCAAAATCCCCCGCTCTACCACGTCGAGCTGCTCACCAGACCGGTCCAGTAATGGTGCTAGTTGGGCATCTAGCTCACCGACATGGCGCACCATAAGCGCCAACACATCGGCAAAAAAATCCGCATCGGCTTTGTCCAGCGCCTGCTCGCCAAACTCGCGGCGCAGCTGTAGCACTGCGGTTTCATTAACCTGCCATTGATAGGCGGCCTGAGTCAGCGCCCGGCGGGCCTTGCGGCGCGCCCACATATTGGTTTTATTTTTCGGCGCTGGAGACTGTTCTGACATGATATTCCTAAAGGCTCAGGGCGCGTCGGCGGGAAATGCACTAGGCGCGAGGCGCAGCCAGACATCTTCACCGACCTGGGTGTGTTCTAGCACGCTGGCCTGATGGGCTGCAGCCAGCTTGGTAAGCGCGAAGTCTGCCACTGACAGGCTTGCACTGCCCAACACCTTGGGTGCGATAAAGCAGTGCCATTCGTCCCAAAGCGGCGCAGCAGAATTGGCCTGTAAAAAACTGCCCAGTATTTTCGGGCCTGCCTCAACTAACACATTGTTGCAGCCGCGATCGGCCAAGGCTTGCAGCAGGTTGGCAATATCCCGCGGCCCGTTGGCTAGGGCCAAATACTCAACAGGCCCAAGGGTCGGCTCAGCATACTGGGCATCGGCATCAAGACCGTGAACAACCAGAGTGTTGGCGGAAAATATCTGGCTTTGTGGAGGTGCCCGCAAAGTGCTGTCTAGCACCACCCGCAGCGGCTGAACTAAGTTGCCTTCGATCAGTTCGGCAGCGCGCACATTGAGTTGAGGATTATCGGCAATAACCGTACCCGCACCGGTGATAACCGCATCACTTTGTGCCCTTAGGTGCTGCACTACCCGGCGCGCCTCAGACCCTGTAATCCACTGACTTTCCCCCGAAGCAAGGGCCACGGCCCCATCCAAACTGCTCGCAGACTTAAGCACCACACGAGGCCGCTGTTGCAGAATTCTGCTGACAAATCCTGCAACCATGGCGCGAGCCTCAGGCAGATCTAGAGTGCGCACGTCGATACCAGCTTGGCGCAGCATGGCAGCACCCTTGCCAGCCACCTGCGGATGCGGGTCTTCGGTGCCAATAACTACTCTTGCTACGCCAGCATCCACGAGGGTCTGCGCGCAAGCTGGCGTGCGTCCAACAAAGGCACAGGGCTCCAAACTTACGTAAACCGTGGCCCCGGCAATATCACCAACAGCATCGGCAATGGCGTTTACCTCGGCATGTCCTTCGCCAGCAGTACGGTGGTAGCCGCGGCCTAGCACTATGCCCTGGCGAACGATAATGCAGCCTACCGGTGGATTCGGCGCGCAGCTATTGCGACCCTTGGCCGCCAACTCAAGGGTGGCCTGGACAAACAATGTGTCGGATAGCAAATCCATAGCAGACGCGCCCTTAGCTGTTACCCGTGTTGCGACTGCTGGCAAGTTTGTTGATTTCTGCAGCAAACTCGCTGATGTCTTGGAAGTCCCGGTAGACCGAAGCGAAGCGCACATAGGCTACCGGATCCAGCGCCCGCAGCTGCGTCATAACCGCCTCCCCCACCTGCAAGGCGGGCAGCTCACGCTCGCCGGTTGAGCGCAGCTTGTGCTTGATATGGTTTACCGAGGTTTCAATTTGATCGACGCTAACCGGTCGCTTTTCCAACGCCTTGGACAGGCCATAGCGCAGCTTTTCCTCGTCGAAGGGTTCGCGTCTGCCATCGCGCTTGATCAAATGCGGCATCACCAGTTCTGCGGTTTCAAATGTTGTAAAACGCTCGCCGCAGCTCAGGCATTCCCGACGTCGGCGTACCGAATCGCCCTCGGCTACCAACCGAGAGTCGATAACCTTAGTGTCGAGATCGCTGCAAAAAGGACAATGCATTTAAAGGGCTTCCCAGAGGCAAACATGGCGGCAAACATGAAGCCTGCGCAGCCAAAACGTTCAAGTCCCCTTAGGATACACCGGGAAGCGCGCGCAAAGCTCCAATACCTTTGCCTGCACTGCGTTATTAGTTTCCGCGTTTTCGATGTCATCGAGGATGTCGGCAATCCAGCCTGCCAGCTGCAAGCACTCGGCTTCCTTGAATCCGCGACGGGTTACCGCAGGCGAACCGATGCGAATACCGCTGGTAACAAAGGGCGAGCGGGGATCGTTAGGCACCGCATTTTTGTTCACGGTGATATTGGCGGCGCCCAAGGCCGCGTCTGCCGCCTTGCCAGTAATGTCTTTATCGACCAGATCGAGCAGCAGCAGATGATTGTCGGTGCCACCAGAAACGATAGAGTACCCGCGCTGCATAAGTCCCATGGCTATGGCCCGAGCATTGGCCAAGGTCTGTGCTTGGTAATCTTTAAAGTGTGGGGTCATGGCTTCTTTGAAGGCCACCGCTTTTGCCGCGATCACATGCATCAGTGGGCCGCCCTGACTGCCAGGAAAGAGCGCAGAGTTCAGCTTCTTCTCCACCTCTGGATTTGAGCGGGCCAAGATAATACCGCCGCGTGGACCGCAAAGTGTCTTGTGGGTCGTCGAGGTGACAACATCGGCATAGGGCACGGGGTTAGGATATTCGCCTGCCGCAACCAAGCCTGCGACGTGAGCCATGTCGACCAATAGGTACGCGCCTACAGAATCGGCAATTTCGCGGAACTTTTGCCAATCGAGCCGACGCGAGTAAGCCGAAAAACCGGCCACTATCATTTTCGGTTGATGTTCTTGGGCCAGCCGGGCGACATCCTCGTAGTCGACCTCGCCGGTTTCTACGTTGATGCCGTATTGCACTGGATTATAGAGCTTGCCGGAAAAATTCACCGACGCGCCGTGGGTTAGGTGTCCACCATCGGCTAGGCTCATACCGAGTACGGTGTCCCCGCCTGCCAGCAAGGCCAGATATACAGCCGCATTGGCTTGAGAGCCGGAGTGGGGTTGCACATTGGCATAGTCTGCGCCGAACAGAGCTTTGGCGCGCTCGATCGCCAATACCTCAGCCTTGTCCACATGTTCACAGCCACCGTAGTAGCGCTTGCCCGGATAGCCTTCGGCATACTTGTTGGTTAGCACACTGCCCTGAGCTTCCATGGAGCGGGGGCTAGCATAGTTCTCAGACGCGATGAGTTCGATATGTTCTTCTTGACGTCGCGCCTCGGCGTTAATGACCGCGGCCAGTTCCGGGTCAAATTCAGCAATGGTTTCGTTCCCTACAAACATGCAACTTTTTCCCTATCTCAACTGAGCCTTGGCTCAAAAAAGCCAGTATAGACCATGTCGACAATGAGATGACCTGAAAGAACTGCGACTTTTACTACAACCTTGCTCATTCCCTTTTAAATTGCTCTGCCGACTGCTTGGGAAACCCTTACCGCTGTCAGGGTAAAGACAAATGTGGCGTCGTAGGCACAGCCCCGTATACTTCGCGCTTTTAGTCTTCAGGAGCCTTCATGGCGCAGTACGTTTACACCATGCAGGGGGTGACCAAAGTCGTTCCGCCCCAGCGGACCATTCTGCAAAACATCAATCTGTCGTTTTTCCCCGGCGCAAAAATCGGTGTACTGGGCCTCAATGGTTCAGGCAAATCGAGCCTGTTGCGCATCATGGCCGGTCAAGACACCGAGATAGACGGCGAAGCCCGCGCGCAGAAAGACATCCGCGTTGGCTATCTGCCCCAAGAGCCGGCTTTGGACGACACCCTCGACGTGCGCGGCAATGTGGAACTTGGCGTGGCGGAAATTATGTCTGTCCTCAACGAGTACAACGACATTTCGGAGCGCTTTGCCGAGCCAATGGACGACGACGAAATGACCAGACTGCTGGAACGGCAAGGCGATTTGGCCACCCAAATTGATGCCGTAGAGGGTTGGGAAATTGACCGTACCTTAGATATCGCTGCTGACGCCCTGCGCCTGCCAACTTGGGAAACCCCAGTTGTCAGCCTTTCCGGGGGGGAGCGCCGCCGGGTGGCTCTTTGCGCCCTACTGCTCTCCAAGCCCGACATGCTGCTGCTAGACGAACCGACCAACCATTTGGACGCAGAAAGTGTGTCGTGGCTAGAGCGCTTCTTAGACGAGTATCCGGGTACTGTGGTGGCGGTTACCCACGACCGTTATTTCTTGGATAACGTAGCCAGCTGGATTTTGGAGTTGGATCGTGGTCGCGGCCTGCCCTATGAAGGCAACTACTCCACTTGGCTGGAAGCCAAGGAGAAACGTCTGGAGCAAGAAGCGTCTACCGACGAAGCACGCCAGCGCACCATTAAGTCCGAGTTGGAATGGGTGCGCTCCAACCCCAAGGCGCGGCAAGCCAAAAGTAAGTCGCGTATGGCTCGTTTTGATGAACTGGTCGCGGAGGAAAGTGAAGTGCGTCGCGAGACCACGGAGCTGTTTATTCCAACAGGCGAGCGTTTGGGCGAAAAGGTTATTGAGATCAATAATCTGAGTAAGGGCTTTGGCGACCGGCTGCTGATCGACGATTTCAGCGCCATTATTCCGCGCGGCGCCATCGTTGGCATCATTGGCGGCAACGGTGCGGGCAAGTCCACATTCTTTAAAATGCTCACCGGCCAAGAGACACCAGACAGCGGCACCATCGACAAGGGTTCTACGGTGGATCTTGCCTATGTCGACCAAAGCCGCGACGCCCTCGCCGATGACAAAACCGTATGGGAAGAAGTCTCTGAAGGCCTCGACATTATGCGCATTGGCAAACATGAAATTGCTAGCCGCCAGTACTGTGGCCGCTTCAACTTTAAGGGCACAGACCAGCAAAAGTTTGTCGGCACATTGTCTGGCGGTGAGCGCAACCGCGTGCACCTTGCCAAGCTACTGCGGCGCGGGGCTAACGTGCTGCTATTAGACGAACCCACCAACGACCTCGACGTGGAAACTCTGCGGGCATTAGAGGAGGCACTGCTTAGCTACGCTGGCACTGCCTTAGTGATCTCTCACGACCGCTGGTTCCTTGATCGTATCGCCACTCATATCATCGCCTTTACTGGCGACAGTGATGTGACCTTTTTTGAGGGTAACTACACCGAATACGAGGCCGACCGGAAGAAGCGTTTGGGCGACGCCCAGCCAACGCGAGTGCAGTACAAACCCATTCACCGTTAGCAGCGGCGACAAGCATAGGGTTTACAGGGACTGCAGCACCTCTAGGGCGGCCGCAAGTGTTTTCACGCCGTGCACCTGCATCTTGCCGACCGGCTCCTTGGGGCGGTTGGCAAAAGGGACGATAGCGTACTTAAAGCCATGCTTGGCAGCCTCGCGCAGTCGTTCCTGACCATTGGCAACAGGCCGTAGCTCACCCGTTAAGCCCAACTCACCAAAGACAATTAGCTCACGGGAGAGAACCCGGTCACGAAAGGAACCTAGCACGGCGAGCAACAAGGCAAGATCAGCGCCGGTTTCGGTGATACGCACACCGCCTACCACGTTGGCGAAAACATCCTGATCACTCAGCGCAATGCCGCAGTGCCGGTGCAAAACCGCTAGATGCATGGCCAAACGCTGTTGGTCCAGGCCCACGGCCACTCGCTTGGGATGCCCACCGGCCACATCGTCTACTAGGGCCTGTAGCTCGACTAACAACGGTCGGGTACCTTCCCAAGTGACGGTGGCAATGCTGCCCGGCGAATCTACATCCCCGCGCTGCAGGAAAATCGCCGAAGGATTGGCCACCTCTTTCATACCGAGATCGGTCATGGCAAAAATGCCCAGCTCGTTGACTGCGCCAAAGCGGTTCTTATGCCCACGCAGGGTCCGGTAACGGCTGCCCGCAGGACTGTCGAGCATCATGAAACAGTCGATCATATGCTCTAGGACCTTGGGACCCGCGATGCCACCTTCCTTAGTGATATGGCCGACCAAGACGATGACGATGTCATGCTGTTTGGCTAAACGGGTGAAAAATGACGCGGTTTCACGCACCTGTGCAACCGAGCCGGGCGTGGAATCTACCGATTCCATTTGCATTACTTGAATGGAATCTAGCACAACAATTTTTGGCCGCTGGGTTTCCACCAGTTTGGCTATCACCTCAGCACGAGTTTCTGCTGCCACGCTGAGGCCGTCCATGGGCAGCTGTAAACGCTGGGCCCGCAGCGCCAGCTGCTGCAGCGATTCCTCACCGGTAACATAGAGCACCCCTTGATGCTGGGCTAGGGCCGTGGAAGCTTGTAGCAGCAGCGTACTTTTACCTGCGCCGGGGTCGCCACCGATCAGTACCACCGAGCCGGGCACAAAGCCGCCGCCAAGCACGCGGTCCAGTTCGGCGAAGCCGGTACCAATGCGTTCCGCCTCCACCGCTTGAATATCGCCAAGCTTGCGCACCTCGGCGCTGACGCCAGCGTAACCTACGGCTGCAGATGCCACGGGTGTGATGTTGACTCGACTGAGGGTATTCCAAGCATTACAGGTGCCGCACTGACCCTGCCACTTGCTATGTTCGGCACCGCATTCGTCGCAAACGTAGGCGGATTTGGTTTTTGCTTTCGCCATTAACTCTCGATGATCGGGTTAGTGCATGTAGTCGTTGTACATTTCATGGGCCAAGTCTTCGAACTTGGTGAGATTGCCCGTGAACTTCAGACGCACTTTACCGATGGGGCCGTTACGCTGCTTGCCGATAATGATTTCGGCGATACCGAGGTCTTCGGTGTTTTCGTTATACACCTCGTCGCGATAGATGAATAAAATCACATCCGCATCTTGCTCGATGGCCCCGGATTCGCGCAGATCACTGTTCATGGGGCGCTTGTCTGGACGCGATTCCAACTGCCGGTTGAGCTGGGAAAGCGCCACCACCGGACATTTCAGTTCTTTCGCCAGCGCTTTCAGCGAGCGGGATATTTCGGAAATTTCCGTAGCGCGATTTTCACTGTCCTTGGCGGTACGCATGAGCTGCAGGTAATCGACCATTACCATGTCGAGACCGCCTGTTTCTCGGGCCACCCGGCGCGCTCTGGAGCGTACCTCACCGGGTGTCAGTGCGGCAGTATCGTCGATGTAGAGTTTCTTATCTTTCAGCTGGCTAACCGCGCTGGCAAAACGGTCCCAGTCTTCGTCTTTGAGATCACCTGTGCGCAGCCGGGTCTGATCGATCCGGCCTAGGCTGGAAAGCATGCGCATAACAATTTGATCTGAGGGCATCTCCATGCTGAAGACCAGTACCGAGCCTCCTGTCATCACCGCATGTTCCACCATATTCACGGCGAAGGCGGTTTTACCCATGGAGGGCCTAGCCGCCACGATAACCAAATCCGAACCCTGCCACCCGGTTGTCATTCGATCTAGATCGGTAAAGCCAGAGGCAAGTCCGGTAAGTGCGCCCTTGGAGCCGTGCAAAAATTCAACTTTCTCAACGGCTTTAATTAGCAGCGGGGCGACTTTTTCCGGGCCGCTGTCTTTCAGTCGGTTTTCGGCAATTTGAAATACCGACTGCTCCGCCAGTTCGAGCAAGGTATCGGTATCGCGGCCGTCTGGTGTGAAGGCCGAATCGGCGATTTGATTGGCCGCGCCAATTAACTGTCGCAGTACCGAGCGCTCGCGCACAATTTTGCCGTAAGCCAATACGTTGCTGGCCCCGGGAGTGCTGTCCGCTAGCTCCGCTAAGTAGCTAATGCCTCCGGCCTTGTCCAACAGGCCCTTGGAAGAAAGCCGTTCAGACACGGTAATCGCGTCCAAGGGGGCGTCGTCCGAGGCCAGCTCATTCATGGCGTCAAAAATGATTTGGTGCTGGGTACGATAGAAGTCCGTGGCGGCAACAATCTCGATGAGATCGAACCATGCCTGATCATCAAGCATAAGACCGCCCAATACCGACTGTTCCGCCTCTAAGGAATGAGGAGGTATTTTCAGCGCGGTTACTGGGTTGCTGTCGGGGGCGTATTCGGACATATCAATGGGCGTTTAATTTGGCTTTATCTCGAGGGCTTGGAAGATTCCTATGATCCCGTGGCATTTGCAAGGACTAGACAAGACCTTGACTCCGGTACATCGCAATCTACCCCTTTTACCCAGCGCTGCGCGTTTTCGCGGCGAAAAAAAAGCGGGCTGGTACCCGCTTTCTCTTTAGGCTGTCTGCCTTTTTTCTTGAGCAACTGCCTTATAAGGCTAGGCTTCGACCACGGCTACTTTGATGTTCACTGTTACATCTGAGTGCAGCTGCAGCGCGATGTCGAATTCCCCCAGGGCGCGGATTGCGCCTTCAGGCATGCGAACCTCGCTGCGCTCAACCTGATGACCTTCGGCAACCAGCGCATCTGCAATGTTCTGGGTACCTACGGAACCGTACAGGCGGCCTTCTTCTCCTGCCTTCATCATAATTGTCACGATATGGTCCTGCAGTTTTTCAGCGCGACCTTGGGCCTCACCCAGACGCTCATTGGCGTTCTTTTCAAGCTCCGCCCGACGTCCTTCAAATATCTCTCGATTCGCCGCATTAGCTTGCACAGCCTTTTGCTGCGGGATTAGAAAGTTGCGAGCAAAGCCCGGCTTAACCGACACTTCGTCCCCCAAATCGCCCAAGTTATTCAGGCGTTCTAGTAAAATTACATTCATGGTCGTTGCTCTACCCGCTATTTGTGTTGGTCGGTGTAGGGGATCAGCGCCAAATAGCGCGCCCGCTTTACCTGCTTGGCAAGATTGCGCTGAAAACGCGCCGACGCACCAGTAATGCGGCTTGGTACGATCTTGCCGGTTTCACCAATAAACTGGCGTAACGAATCGAGGTTCTTATAATCGACCTCTAAATCTTTGAATTGAACCTGTGGTCTTCTGCCGCCTCGCATCATGCGTTCTCCTCAGTGTTTTCTTCAGTTGTTGATTCAGCATCCGCGGGGGCCTCTTCTGTCGCAGCCTCTGCAGCTGGAGCCTGAGGTGCGGTAGCGCGTGAAGCGGAATCTTCTTGTCTGCGACGGTCACGCTCACGGTCCTTTTCCTGCTCACGTAGCTCTTCTTCGTAGAGCTTTGAGTTACCGGTTTCAGCTGCATCGCGGCGGATAATCATGTTGCGTATCACCGCGTCATTGAAGCGGAATGCGCTTTCCAATTCTTCGATGCTTTCTTGACCCACTTCAACATTCATCAGGATGTAATGGGCTTTGTGAATTTTTGCGATCGGGTAAGCGAGCTGGCGTCGGCCCCAATCTTCAGTGCGGTGGACGACGCCGTTACCGCGCTCGATAACGCCTTGGTAGCGTTCGATCATACCGGGCACCTGATCGCTCTGATCTGGGTGCACTAAAAAAACAATTTCATAGTGTCGCATTGCGCTTCCTTATGGTTAATGCCCCCAGCGTGTTTTGCAGAACTGTGGAGCAAGGATATGTGATGGGCGAACCCATTCCGCTTTGTTCGGCGGACGCGCATTCTAGGGTTCTAAGGTGGCTGGTGCAAGGCCGATCTAGGTCGCCGGATCAAGAGGTTTTACGCCTTTGCCGCACTGCCTCATACAGCAGGATACCTGTCGCCACACTCACATTGAGGCTCTCAACCTTACCGAGCATGGGAATGCTCACCAGTTTGTCGCATAGGCTGCGGGTGAGCCGTCGTAAGCCAGAGCCCTCGCTGCCCATGACTAGGGCGGTGGCGCCGCTACTATCTAGCGTCCGCCACACATCATCGCCCTCGGCATCGGCACCAAATAGCCATACCCCCTGATCACGCAGCCATGTCAGGGTGCGGGCTAGATTGGTCACCTGCACAATAAAAAGGTCTTCGGCACCGCCTTGGGCAGTTTTCAACGCCACTGCGCTGAGCGGCGCGCTGTTGCGCTTAGGCACAATGACCACATCGACACTGGCCGCGTTGGCAGTACGCAGACAGGCCCCTAAGTTGCGCGGGTCGGTGATGCTATCCAGTACCAAAATCAACGGCGCTGGCCCCAGTTCAGACCAGCGCGCTTGTAGCTCTTTTTCATCGGCCAGGGTTCTGCTATGGCACTCCAGCAGCACGCCTTGATGCGCGCCCTCCAGCGCCTTACGCTTAAACCAAGCATCTTCCACTACCTGATAGCGCACGCCAGCTTGCCGCGCCATGCCGATTAACTCGTTGTAGCGGGCATCTCTGCGGCCTTGCATCAAATACAGTGTGCGCGCCAGATCCGGCTGATCACGCAAGGCTGCGCGCACGGCCTGGATGCCGATCACCTCATCCATCGCTTTTGCTCTTGCGCCGTTTCATCGCTTTTGGCGTGGTTTGCTTCTTTTTCTTCTGGGCTTTTTGCTGAGCCTTTTGCTGCGGCTTTTCTTTCGCCTGGGACTTGCCTAATTTACCCGTCTTGTCGGATTGGGGCTTGATGTTCTTCGACGCTGGGTTTTGTTTGCTGCTGCCCGCAACCAGCTGCAGCTCGATTTTGCCTTGGGGTGGCTCCACATTTGCCACCGTTACCACTAACCCTTCCCCCAAGGTAAAGCGCTTGCCGCTGCGGTCACCGATAAGACTTTGTTTGCGCGCGTCATAGCGGAAGTAGTCTGCACCGAGATCGGATATGTGCAGCAGGCCCTGTACGTAAAATCCATCGAGATCTACAAACAGTCCGAATTCGGTCACGCCAGCGATGGTTCCGGGCAAAGTCTCGCCCGTATGCTGTTTGACTAAATCGCATTTCAGCCATGCTTCTACTGTCCAGCCCGCCGTTTCGGCACGACGTTCGTTAGTTGAACAATGCTCGCCGAGATCTACCAACTGCTCCAGCGGCGGCACCCAGCCAGCGCGGTTGGTCTTGCCTTGCACGATGGACTTTATCGCTCGGTGCACGAGCAAATCAGGGTAGCGTCGTATGGGACTGGTGAAATGCATGTAGCGCTCCAGCCCTAGGCCAAAGTGGCCGGCATTGTGTGGTCCGTACACTGCCTGCTTCATGCTGCGCAGTACTAACTGCTGATACAGCCAACCCTGCTCCTTGGCAGCGATTTCTCGCAGCAACGTCTGATAGGTAAGAGAGCTGGGTACGCCCTCGGGCAGGCGCAGACCAATGGCCATAAGATCTTGGCGCAAGGTTTCTAATTTGAGGCTGTCTGGGGCTTCGTGTAAGCGGTAAAGCGAGCGGCTGTCGTTGGCTTCAATAAAGGCAGCAGCGCAGACGTTGGCGTTGATCATAGCTTCTTCGATGATCTGGTGTGCCTGCAATCTGGCGACTTCCTGCACGCCGGTAACATGGCCCCGCTCAATATCTATCACACCCTCGCGGCTGTCGAAGTCCAGCCCACCACGCTGGTCTTTGGCTTGGCGAAAGACCTCGTGCACATCGGCTAAGGCAGCGATGGATTTTGCGACCGAGGCGCGGTCCTCATCAGCACATGGCAGCCTAGCGCCGCTGTCCAAGTGTGCCTGCACTTCCTCGTAAGTAAGGCGACCGTGAGAACGTATCAGCCCGTTATAGAAGGTATAGTCACGCACAACGCCCTTGGTCGACACCTGCATGTCACACACTAAGGCCAACCGAAATACATTAGGCTTCAGCGAACACAATTCGTTAGATATCGCCTCTGGCAGCATGGGTACTACTTGTCCGGGAAGGTAGACCGACGTGGTGCGCTGGGCTGCCTCGGTATCTAGAGCAGAGCGCGGTTTTACATAATTGGCCACGTCAGCAATAGCCACCACTAGCCGCCAGCCCTTTTGCCCGCCCAGTGCCCTAGCATAGACCGCATCGTCAAAGTCCTTGGCTGTGGCGCCATCTATGGTGACCAGCGGTGCAGTGGTCAGATCTACCCGATCTGCATACTGGTCCGGCTGCACGCGGCTGGGTAAGCGCTGGGCCGCGCGAGTAACCGCGTCGGGCCAATCGCGGCTGATGTCCAAGCTTTCCAAGGTTGCGTCAATGGCTTGCTCAACAACCGAGGCGCTAGGCAGAACTGCCAAAATTCGCCCTATCAAGCCGTGACGATCTTGATCAACAATCTCGGCACGCACCGCATCACCGTGACGGAAGCTGACATCGCCGTCGAGCAGGCGCATACGTCCCTCGAAGCTGCGGGCCAGGGGTTCCAATACAGTATAGCGGCCGCGACGATTAACAATGCCAACAGTTGGTCGGGGCGTGGCCTTGCGCACTGCTACAACGTGGGCGTAAGGGTCTGCATCGTGTTGCTCAACCCGATAATCAACTTCGTCGCCGGGGCGCACGGCAATCGTTTGTCGACCCGGGCCTGCTTTTTGGATGGGCAGCCCAGCCAAGGTAAGTTTACCGGCATAGCCTGCAACCACCCCACTGCAGAGCTGCCCATCTGCCTGAGTTGCATTTTGCTTGCTGTCGCCAGAGGCTCGGGCTTCCATGGGGGAAGCCTGTTTGGAGAGCAGCACATATTGGCGCTGCGCCTGTTCCTCAACCTCGCCTTGACGAATCATGCCCTTGAGCAACTGGCGGGCACGTTTAATCTCGTGGGGGGCTTTAACCCCCAGTGCTACAGTAATGCTGCGCCAAGATCGAGGCTCACCGTCGGCAAGCACAGCGCGCATGCTTTGTGCATTTAGCTTACTGTCTTTAGCGACAAGCTCCGATGGAGACTTAGATGGAGATTTCCCGCCACGGGGTTTCGTCAAGATTGACACCTTATATCTGTGTTAAGTAAAGTCCGCGGCCCTATCGGACCACACATGCCCAGGTGGTGAAATTGGTAGACACGCTAGCTTCAGGTGCTAGTGGCCGTAAGGCCGTGGAGGTTCAAGTCCTCTCCTGGGCACCAACAAAGATAACAGGCCTACAGGCAAGTGATTGATTTAATTGATCTTATCTTGATTTAGCAGCTGTTCTGGCGACGCCCTAAAGATAATCCAAAGATAATTTGGTACTCATCAGCCCTTAATTACTGCTAACTTAGGGGCATGACTTTGCGCAAAATTAAATATTTAAAGATTGATAACAACAGCGACTGGTTAGCCTACCAGCGTGGACTGCCCAAGGCCATCAAGGGTAAAGCCAAGGCCATGCACCTGCCGCTGACAATCACCAGACCCCTAGGGCTTACCAAAGCAGCTACCGTTGCTCAGATTACGGCAGCCATTGAAACACATAATAGGGTGTTTGATGACGTTTGTCGGATGCTGCGTTCAAGCAGTGAAGGTACTGCTAGTAAGAAGCAGGCGATTGAAGACGCAAAAACCCTACTAGAGGTTCGTGGCGTTGAGCAAGGGGCGATGATAGACGTTGACCCTATGAACCCAGCCTTTGATGGCACCTTAGACGCAGCGTTTGGTATCCATGTAAACCAACATCACCACGACTGGGAGCATGTCTATCCAAACGAGCAAAGGATGCCAGAGGACTTAGTGTCAGCTGTTAACACGCTACTCAAAACGAACAAGGGCCACGCAGAGGTACATCTATTTTCTGACGCAGCGGAGCATTACAAGCGGCACAAGCAACAAGCGATGCAGCTAAAGGCTACGTCGGAGGCTAAGACGAAACAACTTCAACGGGCTTGGAGTAAAGAGCTAAAGCGGCTCAATGACTTTGTGGCGTTCACAGGCAACCGAGAGTTTACCAGCGACAACTGCAACGTAGCTCTTAGGCTGTACCGCAAGCACCTCCTGAAACTACACAAAACATCACCAGCCTCAGCTAAACGGGACTTAGTTCCTGCTGCTGCGGCCCTGAGAAGATACGCTGAAGAAGTAGCCATCAACGTGGCTGTAACTACCAAGCTGACCATTGAAGAACAACGGGCGAATGCGAAGCAGCGTCCCGTGGTGGATATTGTTAAAGAGCTTCCGCTGTTATGGCTTGCTGCACATGACGATGCTTACGACCATATGTTTAGGCTGCATGTATTTGGAATCTTCAGCGGCAGCCACGCCAGTGAGCTAATACAGTCTGATGTTAGCGATGTTTATGATGGTTATTTCATTCTAGGAGGCACTAAAAAGGCCACACGGACCAGACCAGTGGTAATTGTCAATGAGACCCATGGGCAGCTTCTCAGACAGTTTAAGAACTACCCCAAGGATGACTTTGGGTTTGCTTCAATTTGCGGCAGGCGAGCAACGCAGACTGAATCAAGGCATTCAAAGCTAATAAAAGATGAGCTTCTCAAAGCTACAGGTAATACAGCGTTGACGGCCTACAGCATGAGGCACACAGGTAAGCACGTTGGTGAAATTAAAGGGGTCAGCAGGCTGCCGACATTTCAAAGAATGTTCGGATGGTCATCAGGTGACGGCGTACAGGACGATTACGGCGCAGCAGGTATCTATAGCGATGCCATGCTCAATGAGTTTAGAGCTTTGACAGATAGATTGGTTGATGGCCTGCCTGAACAACCTAACAATCCAACATTAGCGACTGATAACGTCGTAACCTTCGGGCCGCAAAGGTAATCTTTGGTTTATTTCTGCGGTCAAAAGAACACTACGCTAAGCAACGTGCTGCCCTTTAGTGGAGACAAGCGTTAGGTTAGACACTTAATGCATTTGTTGCTGGGGTTAGTGTTGGTGTCTTTAGCTAGTGTTAGCTGGGGTTATCTGAGCACAGACTAAGGCTCTAGTGTCTTTGTTGACTGGTTGGGGAGGAGCGCAAAATCCGTAGAGCCTGAGAGGTTTAGCGACTAACAAAAAGTATAAGGGTCTATAATAGGACAAGAGGGGGATGAAGATGGCAATGGTGATTGCACAGACACCTAATATCGGCGCGGAGATAACCGGGATTAATTTGAGTCAAAGCATTCGCCAAAAAAGTGTGGCGTGGCTAGAGGCGCAACTTGTTAAACATAAGGTGATTTTCTTTCGGGACCAATACGTCGACTCAGAGGCGCACCTTCGGTTTGCTAGAGAATTCGGCGACCTTGAGACTCATCCAGTGAATCAGAAAACGGGATTTGCAGAAATAATGGTGCTACACAACAACGCGGAAAAGCGACCGTCAGGAACAGCCGTGTGGCACTCAGATGTAACGTGGCGAGAGCAACCCTCGCTCGGGTCTGTCCTAGTTGCTAAAAAAGTCCCTAAGGTAGGAGGCGACACACTATTTGCGAATATGGAAATGGCCTATGAGCTTATTGATGAGTCCATTCGTAACGAAATAAGTGAAATGAAGGCAATCCATCAATTCCAGCCAATGCGCCGCTATCTGGTCGCGTCGGGCGTCAATGCAAAAAGGCTATCGAAATTCGATGAAGAATATCCTCCAGTTGTTCACCCTTTGGTACGGACACACCCCGTAACTGGTCAAAAGTCGATATACGTAAATGCGCTTTTCACTGTAGGCATCGAAGGTGTTGCTATCGGTGATGCAAGCCGCTTGCTCGATAAACTATATGCAACGGCGCAAAAGCCGGAAATTCAGTGTCGCTTTCGGTGGCGAAAAGACTCTATCGCTTTTTGGGATAATCGATCCTGTCAGCATTATGCGACGGCGGATTACTTCCCAAACGAACGTCTAATGGAAAGAGTTACAATTCGTGGAGACAAGCCCTTTTAGTGACTTCGGTTTATTAGACCTGGTCCCGCACCAAAAGTTGGGGCATTGCATGAGCACTCTTGAGTCTCACCAGTGAGGACTTGAGTCTGGATGGCTTGTGTGAGATTTGGTGACTCCTTTCTTTCAAAGCCGCCTTTAATGTACCCAGCGTCTACCTACAACTACTGATGTATAGCTAGAGCCTCCTCCAGCCTTCAGCACTCTCAAGCTATCCACGGCACTCAACGC
>MDTC01084511.1_pt1 | contig 18596 bp, 7 predicted proteins | sample 811181 | NCBI WGS metagenome assembly MDTC01 (sample SAMN05326644, study PRJNA326480) | marine metagenome | isolation source: seawater | place: Pacific Ocean: North | collected 2011
GTAACAGGTAATGTTACTATTGGCGGAAATATTACTATTGGTGACGAAGCAAGTGACACAATAGAAATTGTAGCAGGTATTAATAGTGACCTAGTTCCAAATTTAGATAGTGTTTATAACTTAGGTATTACATCTAAGCGTTGGAATAACTTATGGGTAAATCAAGGTAACTTTGACGGAATTAGAGTTAGAGATAACTTTATAGAAACAATTGATACAAATGCTGACTTAGAGCTTAGAGCAAGCGGCACTGGAAAAGTTTTAGTTCCAAGTAATAATGTACAATTTGATAACGATCTAACTGTAGACGGAACTGCAACATTAGCAAATACAAACATAACTGGCACTGTTACACTTACTGGAGCATTTAATCAAACAGGCGACACTACAGTTACAGGTGATGTTAATGTATCTCAAGACTTAACAATAAATGCATCTGCGCAGTTTGAAGAAATTAAAATAGATGATAATTATATCACAACTACAACTACAAATGCAGATTTAGAATTACGTGCTAATGGCACAGGAACAATATTAGTTCCAAATAACAATGTTGTATTAAATAACGATTTAACTGTTAACGGTGCAACAACAACAGTTGACATAACAAGTACTGGTGTAGTTACAGCAGATAGTTTTGATAATAATACAATACTAATTGATAATAATGTTATTGAAACTACAGTAGCAGATACTGATTTAGATCTACGTGCCAACGGCACTGGAAAAATAGTTATACCTTCAAACAATGTTGAAGTGGCACAAGACTTTACAGTAAACGGAACTACTACTTTAGGTAATACAAATATAACTGGTACAGTTACACATATTGGAAATTCTACACAAACAGGTAATTCAACTATTAACGGAAACTTAACAGTAACCGGAGATTTAGATGTAAGCGGAGCATTCCAGTTTGAAGAAATACTAGTTGACGATAACTTTATCACAACAACAAGTACAAATGCAGATTTAGAATTTAGAGCAGCCGGAACTGGGTCAATTATTGTTCCAAATAATAATGTTAATATAACTAACAATTTAACAGTAGGTGGCACACTTAATGTTGGAGACATTGACAGTATAGGGACTATACAAGCAAATAACTTTACAACTGGTGATATCTTAATAGATGATAATTATATCACAACTACTGTTACAAATAGTAATTTAGAGCTTAGAGCTGTAGGTACAGGCAGTATTGTTATTGATGACTTTAGCATTAAAGATAGTGGTATAACATCTTCTAGTACAATTACACTAACACCAGCAAGCGGTACAGTAGATGTTAACGGTACTGGAGCAGTTGTATTACCTGTGGGTAATACTGCACAAAGACCTACTGCAACTGCTGGTCAGATTAGATTTAACTCACAAATTGGACGTTTTGAAGGATATAATGGTACAAACTGGATACAATTAAACGGTCTACAAGATTTAGACGGTGATACTAAGATTACAGCTGAGTTAGTTGAAGGACAAAACGACAATATTATTAGATTTTATATTAACGGAAACGTTGTAGCTGATATTGATGCAAATAGACTAAATGCAGAAAAAATAATCGTAGATGACATCCAGCTTGATGGAAATGTGATAAGTACTATTACAAATAACACCGACTTGCAGTTTGAAGCAAATGGTACAGGAAAAGTTGCGTTTGAAAATTTTGGGTTTAAGGATAACACAATAACAAACACCGTAGCTGATGCTATATCATTATTTGAAACTACAGGAACAGGTTATTTTCAAATTAGCGGTACCGCAGGAGTTGTGTTACCAATAGGAGATAATAATACAAGACCTATAGGGGTCACAGGTATGATACGCTTTAACACAAACGATGCTCGTGTTGAGTTATATGATGGAACACAATGGGTTTCGGTAGCAGGCGCTACAGCAGGTATTTCGTTCTTACAAGCGGAAGACATTGCAATTGAAAAGGTATTAATTTTTGGATAAGATATGGCAACAACACTTAAAAACACAGTAATAAAAGATTGCGGGACGCAACCGGTACTTATATACGAAACACTTCCAGGAAACAGAGTAACTGTTTTAGGATTAAGTTTTACAAACTTAACTGATAAGTTTGTTTACGTTGATGTATTGGTTGAAGACGATACAAGCGTAAGTGGTTATTACTTAAAAAATTCAATTTTAGCAGCAGGTACAAGTTTACGTGCAGTATCTACTGGTGAAAAATTAGTGTTAGCACCGAGCAATAGATTGCTGGTTAGATCTAGTTTAGACGACTCAGTTGATGTTATTGTTAGTTACGTGGAGATTACATAATGAGCTATTATATTGGTACAAGTCCTAGTGAAGTATTAGGTGGATTTATTAAAAGATATTTCTACGGTTTACGTAGAAATGATGATGGTGAATTGTTTTTAGTTGTTTCAGATCAATTAGGGTCTGGTGACGACAACAGTGTTGTAATAAATGATATTGGTCCGTCGGAAGAAAACTTTCCGGACTTTGAAGAAGGTATTGATTTTTTAGATGGAGTAGATGAAGATCATAACGTAGTTTATGATAATCTAAGATATCAACAAATTAAATGGGAAGGTAGAAGTTTACTTTACTATATTGAACCAGACACGGGTGTGTTTGTTCAACGTATTTCAGAAGCATATACTTACCCAACAAACATTAGTTCATCCGGGTATGGCGAAGGCAATGATGCCACAGTTATAAAAGCTAATCCAGGGTATTGAGGAAGATAAATGGCAGAGTTTAAGTTAGAACGATTTAAGTATATTTGGAAAGGTCCTTGGGTAGCAGCGACCGTTTACAAACGTGATGACGTTGTAAGAGTTGGTGGTAAAAGTTATGTATGTTTAAAAGGACATACTGCTGATACTTCCTTTGAAACTGATTTAAGATATACACTACCTGATTCAAGTCCTCCAGAACCGCAACCAAAGTGGAGACTAATGACATCTGGTAGACAGTTTGTCGGAGTTTGGGCAACAAACACAGTTTATAACGATAGTGACATTATTATCAAAGATGGTAATGTTTGGGTTTGTAATGAAGGTCATACTAGTAGTACATTTGTAACTGATAGTGCTAAGTGGGATATACTTGCATCAGGACAACAATATGTAGGCGATTGGGTAACAGCAACTGACTATTCAAAAGGTGCATTAGCAAGATATAATGGTATAGTTTATAAATGTATTGAGCCACATGTATCACAAACATTCTTAGAAGATAACTTAGTAACTACACCAAGTACACTTACAGTTATAGTACAACGTAACCTTGAAGATACAGCAAATGTGTTTAATGTAAACGGAACTACACAAGCATCGCTTACTTTAGGTAAAGGAAAAACTTATATAATTGATCAAACAGATCAATCAAACAACTATTTTGGCGGCGCACTTGTTGACGGAGTAGAACAAAATAATCCGCATCCGTTACTATTAAGTGCAACTGAAGATGGAACATTTGGTGGCGGAACATTATACGGAGACGGCGTTACATATTTTATTGACGGAGTTGAAGTAAGTCAGTCTAACTACATTGCAAACTTTTCTAATTTACGTGACGAAGATGGTGATGTAATAACAAAGATACGTCAACTTAGAATTACAGTTCCTTACACTGCACCAGAAAACCTTTATTATTATTGTAGATACCATTCAGGAATGGGTGCAGATATTACAGTACAAACAACAAACGAAATTGCTTGGGAAGTGTTTTATGACGGAGTATACTTTGTTGGACCGTGGGCGTTTGCTACTCTTTACAAGAAAAACGATTTAGTACTCTACGGCGGAAGCATGTGGAAATGTAGTGAGACTCATACTAGTGCAGTTGAAGGTATAGTAACTCCTGTGGTAACAGATCCAATTACTGGTGTACAAACTGGCGGCGATCCTGCAGATCAATTAGATACAACTAAATTTATTTTAGAATTACCAGGCTTCCAATATGAATCAACATATAGCCCAACTACGCAGTATCAAGCAGGTGATGTTGTACGATATGGTGGAACATTATACTATGCTAAATCAGCAAACATTAGTGACCAACCTGCACAAGGATTGGATAGTACCGATAGCTGGACTGAACTGCAAGAAGGATATGCATTTAGAGGAGTGTGGGATAAAACAGAAGTTTACAATCCAGGAGACATTGTACAGCGAGGCGGCGATTTATATAAAGCATTAATTTCAATTGGATCAGTTGAGCCTGATGGTAGTTCAACAGATTACCTAGACAATGATTGGTGGGAATTAATGATTCCTAGTAAAGCATGGTCAAACAATTGGACTTCAGGTGTTGATTACTTTGTAGGCGAAATAATTTATTTTTACGGTACTGCTTACGTAGCTAACGTAGCTCATAGATCAGCTGATAATAACTTTCCAGGAGACAACGGTTCAGGATTTGCATACTGGGACGTTTTAATACAAGCTGGAGTTGACGGCGGTTTAGCAAAACAAAACGACTTACTAACTTATAACTTAAACCGTACAGGAGTTGGAGACGGAAGTTCACTTGGTCCTACAAATATTCCAATAGGTATTGCAAATCAAGTACTTGGCGTAGACAATGAAGATACAGCGTTTTGGAAAACTTGGATTGACAAAGCAGCGCAAGTGTATGTTGCACCACACGGTGTTGATGCACCAACTTACGGTGAAGAATATAGTAGACCATTTAAAACAGTTCGATACGCATGTGAATACATTGAAGATACATATGCTGCCGGAACTCCAAGTAAAGTAACGGTAAGCACAGGAAGATTTAACGAAATATGTCCAATATCTATACCGGCAGGGTGTGTAGTAATGGGCGATGAACTTAGATCTACAACATTAAATGCAAGTTCTCCGATTGCAGAATACTTAAACGAATACGAATATCAAGTTGCGCTATCAAGCCATATAGACAGTTTTTTACTTACTCTGTTAACTAACGAGGATGTTTTAAGGAGTGCAGGAAATACAACAGCACAAGCTAAAACTCCTATAAGACTTACAATTACAGAAGCTAACTTAATCATTGCACTTAAAACTGATTATTTAACTTATATAGATTATGCAACTAGATCAGGAAGTATAAATCCTACTGTAGTTGGAACTAATACATTAACATCGCAAATAAACAGACGAAATACATCAATTAAATTTAATTCAGAAGTAGAGTTTATAATTGCTGAAGTACTTGCCTGGACAGCTGAAAACTATCCAAGCAAAGTTTATACAACACGTAGACTAACTGATGACATAAGAGCGTTAGTTAGAGGTATTTGCTATGATTTGAAATATGAAGGAAATTTCAAAACATTATTAGCAGCTGAAAGATATTCAAACGCACATAACGGAAGCCAATTATCGGACTTCTTTAGAGTAAGAGATATTACAGGTATTAGACAATGTACCCTAAGCGGATTGGCAGGATTCTTAAATCCTCCAGGTGTTTACGATCTTTATCAAAGACCAACAGCAGGTGCATATACAGCACTTGATCCAGGTTGGGGACCAGCAGATAACAGAACTTGGATTAGTTCAAGATCTCCTTACATACAAGGTGTGACAACACTAGGTACTAGTTGTACTGGAATGAAAGTTGATGGATTACTACACAACGGTGGTAATAAATCTATGACTGCAAACGATTATACACAAGTACTAAGTGACGGAATTGGTGCTTGGGTTCTAAATAATGCAAGAGTAGAACTTGTGTCAGTGTTTACATATTATAACCAAGTTGGATACTTGGCTGAAGATGGTGGAATTATACGTGCTACTAACGGCAACAATTCATACGGAACTTGGGGAGCTGTAGCAGACGGTATTGATCCAAACGAAACTCCGTTATCTGCAAAGGTTTGGAACAGAGACAACGAAGCATTAGTTGATAGTGTGTTTGCTGGAGAATTTTCCGACGAAATATTTGCAATGCAATTTAACCATGCTGGAGAAAGTTATACTAGTGTAACTGATACAATTACAGGAGCAGGCGTAAGTGCAAATGCTGTATTTGAAGATTTTAGAACAGGCGGATTATTCCAATCAAGACTAGTTAATCCTGATGATTCAGGTGCTACTGGCGGTGTTGGATATTACGTACAAGTTAATAATGCTAATGCTGGTGATGCAACTACATTTACATTAGAAGTTGGCGATTCTAGTACAGCAGCCCAGATTGAAGGAACACGGGTTTGGATCGTAGGTGGTGTTGGTACAGGACAATACGGATACATTCAAAGTTTTAATGACATAAGCAAAGTTGCTAGTGTGTATAAAGAATCAGACAATACGCCAGGGTGGGATCATATTGTTCCAGGTACAGCAATCGAAGCAGCACTTGCAGCAAACTCACAATATAGAATAGAACCTAGAATACAAGTTTCGCATCCAGGCTTTTCAAATGAATCATATAATATTCCAAACGGAAGAACATTTACTGACGTAGCATTTAGTGAAACTACATTCCAATTTAACGATGTTGAAGGACAATTAGGTACTGGACTAGTCGAAGAGCAAGATGGACTTGTACGTACAGCAGCAACTTTTAATATTGCTAAAAATGGTACAACTTACGATGTTACAGTTGCAACAGCTGGTTTAGGATATGCAGTAGGCGATACTATTACAATTTTAGGAAGCGACTTAGGCGGCCAATCACCTGCAAACGATTGCGTAATTAAAGTAAACACTACAACTGATGACAGTTCAAATTCAATTGCGTCTATCGTTGTTACTGGAGTAGGAAGAAGTGGTAAGTTTGCAGCTATAGCAACGCCAAACTTTGTACAACACAGTGACGATGGAACAAGTTGGACTGAAACTACTTTGCCAAACAGTTTGTTTGTAGCATGGAAAAGAGTTATATCAGGAAACAATCGTTTTGTTGCAATAGCAAGTGGTACAGACGAAGGTGCTTATAGTTTAGATGGAGTTACTTGGACAGCGTTCACTTTACCAGAATCAGCAGCTTGGTCAGATTTAGCATTTGGTGAAGGCAAATTTGTTGCAGTTGGAGAAAACACAAATACTGTTGCATATTCTACAGACGGAATAACATGGTCAAGTACATCAATACCTGATGATTTAGTTGGCGACAGTACAGCAAGTCAGTGGCAAGCAGTTACATACGGAAAAGGTCAATTTGTTGCAATTGCAGGAAACGACCGTGCAGTAGCTACAAGTACAAACGGAGTTACATGGACAAGATTAGTTGATGCATTACCAGCAGGCGAAAATGACTTTGTTAGTTTAGAATATGGTCAAGGGCGTTACTTAGCATTAGAACGCACAAGTGGAACATTAATTAGTTTTGACGGTCAAACATGGCAAGAAGGAACAAGTGCTCCTACACAAGATGGATCAACAGTAATGCGTTGGAATAGTATGAAATTTGCAGATGGAATTTTCTTTGCAACATGCGATGCCAACGGAGCAATAGTTGGTGGTGACCTAAATGGAAACAATACTACATTTGTTGCAACATCAGAAGACGGAGTTACTTGGACAGGCAGAAATGTAGAAACTCCAAGAAAATATGCTAGTGCAGGATTCGGAGTTGTAGCTGGAGTACCTTATTGGGTAATGCCTGCAGAAGGTATATCTATAGGCGGCATGGTAAGAATGCAAACAGGGTGTAGAGCTAAAGTTAGAGCAAATATGAGTGGTACTGGATCGTTTAATAGTATCTACATATTAGATCCAGGAAGTGGTTATACACAAGCTAATCCTCCAGTATTTACAGTTACAGACAACACATATACATCATCAGTTGGATGGGAAAACAGAGTTGGTAACGGAGTTATAGCACAGCCAAGTTGGGTAAACAGAGGACAAGGTTATAAGAGTAGTTCAACAAGAGTAACATTAAGTGGTGACGGGTTTGCAGATATTATTCCTGATACTAACATTGTTAAACTATACGGAATGACAGAAATTCCAGGTCCTGGCACACAGATATTATTTTCAAATATTCCAGATTTACTAACAGATGACCCAACTGATTTTAAGAGTTACAGAGCAGCTGTTATTACTGATTTAGGAGATGACGGGACAGGAAACGGAACTAATTTAGTACAGTTCCAACTGTCACCGCGTATAAGAACTGAAAATGATTTAGTACATGATACAGTAGTTACACTAAACCAAAACTTTAGTCAATGTAGAATTACAGGACATGACTTCTTAGATATTGGAACAGGTAACTTTACTAAAACAAACTATCCTACACTATATGCAGGAGGTGACTTCTTTACAGCAGCACCAGAAAATGAAGTATACGAAACACGAGGCGGACGTATATTCTATGTAAGTACAGACCAAGATGGTAACTTTAGAGCAGGGGAATTATTTAGTGTTCAACAGGCAACTGGTGTTGTTACAATTAGTGCTGAGTTCTTTGACTTAGATGGATTAAGCCAACTAGCACTTGGTGGAGTTAGACTAGGTGGTTCAGGAGCAGTTGTAAGAGAATTTAGTACTGATCCAACATTTGCTGAAGATTCAAATAACGTTATTCCAACCCAAAGAGCTATTGCTACATTCTTAGCAGATAGACTAAGTGTTGGTGGATCTGACTTAGAATTAAATGCAATTATTGCAGGACAAATTTATTTAGGTAGTGATCTAAATCTAATAGCAAGTAACACAGGAACAACACTTATTGTACCTGTAGACGTGGATATATCGGGTGTAGATGCACTTGGTAACCCAGTAGGAATACAAGGAAGCTGGGTACAGCAAATGTTATATCATAGAAATTTCGAAGATGGAATGAAATAATATGTATTCAATAAAAACGATAAATATACATAACGGAGTGTAAAAAATGGCAGAATTTAAGTTAGGTAGAATTAGATTTGTATGGAAAGATGCATGGACTGGTTCAACAACATATTACAAAGATGATGTAATCAGCTTTGGTGGTAAAATATATATTTGTGTGCAAGGACATAGTAGTGCAGCAGACTTTTTCACTGATTTAGAAATAGTTCCAAGTAAATGGAATCTAGTATCAGATGGACAAACATGGAAAGGTACATGGACAACTGCTACTACATATGTTTATGGAGACATTGTACAGTACGGGGCAAGATTGTACATTGCTACAGCAGTACATACTTCACAAGCCACAGCTGCCGCTGGCTTAGAAGCTGACATTGCAAACTGGGACGTATATGCAGAAGGATTAAACTGGAAAGGTACCTGGACAGTAAGCACTCGTTATATTGTAAACGATATGGTAAAATATGGCGGTACTACCTACGTATGTAATACATATCATACATCAGCAGCTTCTGATGCACTAGGTTTAGAAAATGATCAGTCTAAATGGGATATCTTTAATCAAGGATTAGATTTTAAAACTACTTGGTCAACTGGTACTCAATATAAAATTAACGATGTTGTACAATATGGTGCAGCACTTTGGATCTCAACATCTGCTCATACAGCAAGTGCGCTGTTTAGTACAGACATTGCATACTGGACAGAATTTGTAAGAGGCTTCCAATTTGAATCAGACTGGGAACCATTAAGAGTTTATCAACCTGGCGACATTGTACGCTACGGCGGAAACCAATATATTGCACTTACTAACCATAGCGAAAGCAATCCATTTACAGAAACAACTGACTGGCAATTGTTTACACAAGGAATTAAATTTTTAGGCGAATGGGGCGACGACTCTACACAGCAAGATTATAGAGCAGGTGAAGTTGTTAGTCACGGTGGATATACATACCTATGTATAACTGATCATCAAAATCAAGAACCACCTAATGTTACATACTGGACAAGATTAACTCAAGGACTTCGTTGGAGAAATACTTGGGCAGATGATGCTGAATACTTACTTGGCGATCTTGTACGTTATGGCGACAACAGTTATATTTGTGTTAACCAACATATATCAGAAGGCGATGACTATTCAACTGAAACTAAAGTTGGTGCAGGCGGTGGAGCAGAAAACTCACGTCCAGACTTAGACGTAACAGGTACATATTGGAATATTATTGCAGTTGGTAACGAAGCAAGTGTACTTACAACCAAAGGTGACTTAGTTTATTATGGCGGCGCAGGACCAGCAAGATTACCAATTGGTGCTGAAGGACAAGTATTAAGAGTAAGTGATCAACAGACTCCTGAATGGGCGTATGTTGGTGTAGCTGATGATGTATATTTTGTAGCTACACATGGTGCAGATGTACCGGCTCCTACTAATGGACGTACTATTGACAAACCGTGGAAGTCTATTAGATATGCAGCAGAACAAGTTGAAAAGGGAACTAAAAATCCTAATGCTAGAAAATTATTAGAATTAAATAGACAGTTTATACAACGTGAAATTGTTGAATGGACTGATAACCAAATTACAAATAGCGTAGCTCCGTTTACTACAGCATTTGCATATGACAGTGCAAAATGTGAAAGAGATATGGGATATATTATTGACGCAGCAATTTGGGATATTACACACGGCGGTAATGTTAGATCAAGAGAAGCGGCATTGTCGTATGTTACTGACGCAGGTCAATTTTACACTCTTGGACAAGAAGCAGAAACAGTAGCAAGTATTAATTACGGACTAACTGTTATTGCAAGTGTTCTTGCTCAAACAGCACCGGCAGTAAATTATCAAACGTTAAACGGTGATAACTCTACAGCAATTGTAACACAGCATACAGATGCTACACTACTAGCTGAATCAGTTAATACTGAAATTTCAGGACTAGTAAAAATAGTTACAGATGCAATTACAGCAGGAGTTGCTACAAATATACCAGCAAGATTAATTAGAAACTCACTTATTAAAGTTGCAACTGGTAAGTACCAAGAAGTACTTCCAATTATTGTACCAGCAGAAACATGTATTATTGGCGACGAACTACGTTCAACAGCAGTTTCTCCTAGACGTGCATCTGGAACTACTGCTTCTAAACTATCTAGAAATAATTTTACATATCAGTTGTCAGGAAACTTAACTCCAGCAAAAGATACAAAATATAGCTCTAAAGCAATAGAAAGAGTTGGAGCAATTGTTGGTGATCTTGTTGAAGGTGTTACAGTTACACCAACAACAGGCAATACTGAAACACAAAGTGCATTATATCCTTTTGCTAACATAGATAAAGGACACGAGCGTAAAGCAGTTGAAACACTTGCACGTATGATAAGAAGAAATATTGATCATGGCGTAGGTACAAAAGTTGAAGCACGTAGTACATTGCCATTAGCAGATGATATGGGTACTCCAGCAGACGGACATGCAAGAAACTTATTAATTGCAAACAAAGATTTTATTAAAGCAGAACTTATTGGATGGATTGCTGATCAATATCCAACTTTAAAATATAGTAGAACTAAATGTATGCAAGATACTGGTTATATTATTGATTCTGTTGTATACGACTTAACATTTGGCGGAAACTGGCAATCAGTAAATGCAGGTGAAGCATATTACCAAGGTGCTGTATTACAGATTAACGCAAGTGAAAAAGCGGCAACTATTGCAGCATACGGTGAACTGAAAGCATTAATGCAGACAGTTGCACGTAACATTACAGTTACACCAACATATGGTACAGGATCACAAGTTGCAGGTACAGCGGCTACAACTACACAATCTACAACAATAGGTGGATTGTTAGATGACATTATTAATATTGTTGATAATGGCTCAGGTAGTGAAGCAATTGTTTATCCTAGTATTACTGGTGCATCAGCGGCACTACAAAGTGATCATGCTGATATTGGCACACAGATGGCAACAATTAAATCAAGTGTTACAACATTTATAACAGCTAACTTTCCTAGCTTAACATATGATAGTGCAAAGTGTGAAAGAGATATTGGATATATTCTAGACGCAGCAAGATACGATTTTTGTTTAGATACAAACTATGCAAGTATGGTAGCAGCTTACAGTTATAAACGAGCACCGAGCAAAAAAGTACTAGGCGATCAGAAAGACGCAACTATTGCATCTAATGAGTATGCTAGAACATTAGCTCGTGCAGTAACATCAGAAGCAACTGCAATTGCACAAATTGACAACACAATGCAACTAGTTAATGATATTATTTACGGTGGCGGCAATGAAGCTGCTAATAAAGCATCACCAGACTTTGATGTTGCAAGTGCAATTAGACAACTTGAATTAAACAAAGAATTTATTGCTTCTGAAGCAGTAGCATATGTTAATAATTATTATAAAGATACTGCAACAGCAACTACAGACGCAACTGATGCTATAACTATAACAAGTACAGCTTGGTTAGAACAAAATATGGACATTAAGTTTAGTGGCACTACATTTGGTGGCATATCTACTAGCACAACTTATTATGTAAAAGAAATACTAAGTGCAACTACATTTACAGTTAGTACTACAATTGGCGGAACAGCATTAGATGTTAGTGATGCTACAGGTACATTAACTGTAGAAATGGCATATGAGTATAACGCAGTATTGTGTAAACGAGATGTAAGAACTATTGTTGATGCAATGAAATGGGATTTAAATTATCCAAAGAATTATGTTAGAGAATATACAAATAGTATTACTGTATCATTACCGGCAAACTATAAATCTAAATACTGTGCTAGATATTATGTAAATTCTGTAATAGGATCACAAGAAGAAGATTTCTACTACTTACGTAATGGTACTGGTTTAAGACTACAAACAATGGAAGGTCTATACGGAGACTTAGGTCCTGCAAGTGCAAACGGTACTAGTAGACCAACAGGCGGCGCATACGCATCACTTGATCCAGGTTGGGGACCAGCTGACGAGCGTGTATGGATTACAGCACGTTCACCATATGTACAAAACTGTACAACATTTGGTTACGGTGCAGTTGGACAGAAAATTGACGGCGCACTACATGATGGCGGTAACGATTCAATTGTTAGTAACGACTTTACACAAGTTATTAGTGACGGTATTGGAGCATGGTTACTTAACAATGGTAGAGCTGAAATGGTGTCAGTGTTTACATATTACTCACATATTGGGTATTTGTGTGAAACAGGCGGAAGAGCTCGTGCTACTAACGGTAACAACTCATATGGTACATACGGTTCGGTTGCAGAAGGAGTTGATCCTGATGAAACACCAGTAACAGCTATTATCGATAATAAATTCCAATATAATGCAACAGTAGGATTAACAAACACAGACCAAGCAGGTATATTAAACTTAGAATATACACATGCTGGTAATGATTATACTGAAGCACAAATTGATATATTTGGTGCAGGTTCTAATGAAGAAATAATTGCAGACGAATTTAGAGACGGTGCAATGATGCAAGCTAGAGTTGTTGATGACCAAGTAGACGGTGATGCAGGTGGATCAAGTTATCTAATAGCATCAAACACTGCTCAGCAAGGTACAACTACACAACTTTCACTTGCAGCAACAGATGGTAACTTATCAACAGCATATCCAGGTATGAAACTAGTTATTACAGGTGGTGCAGGAGTTGGTCAGTATGGATTAATAGATACATATAACTCAGGTACAAAAGTTGCTACAGTACTTAAAGAAACTGACGGCACAGCAGGCTGGGATCATTTTGTTCCAGGAACAACTATTATAACACCAAACAGTTCAAGTACATATCAAATTGAACCTGCAATATCGTTTACTGTACCAGCAAAGAGTGCAACAAATCATACTATTGCTTCAAATCAATATAATGATGTAGAGTTTCTTGAAACAGCAGCTCAGTATACAGCACTTAGCGGTACAACAAGTAGTAACGGAACAGGAGCAACGTTCGATGTAAATAGAGTTGGGTTGAAATACTATGTTTCATTAAATGCAGGTGGATCGTTACATACAAGATTAGAAACAATTACTATTGCTGGAACAAGTTTAGGCGGCGCAACACCTGCTAACGATTTAGTTATAACAGCAACAACAGTTACTAGCGGAGCAGTAGTTGACTTTGATATAAGTGGACTTCCAGTAGGCGGTAATTATATTGCTGTACCTAATAACACAGCTGGTCAATACAGTACAGATGGATCAACTTGGAGTGCTTCAACATTCCCAAGTTCCGGAAGTGGAAATTGGACAGCAGTAGTAAGTGGTTTACAAAACGACGGAAGTTCAGTTTATAAATCAAGTGCAGCAATTGCAGTATGTACTGGATCAAGTAATACAGCAGTTAGTACAAACGGCACAACATGGAGTGCAGGCACAGCATTACCGGGCGCACTTAATACTGCTAGTGGACAAGATATTGCATACGGATACACAGGTGTAGGTGTAAACACATTTGTTGTAGTAAGTGAATCAGATACTGATATTGCATACAGTTTAGATGCAGGCGGAACTTGGACTTTACAATCAGCTGCATTACCTAACACAGGATTTAAAGCAATAACATACGGAAAAGGTTTGTTTGTTGCAGTCACAGGAGGCGGATCAACATCCGCAGCAACATCAGAAGATGGTATAACCTGGACAGCTAGAACGTTACCAGCTTCAAGAGATTGGGTAGATGTTGTTTGGGGTAACGGACGATTTATTGCTATTGCCGCAGATAATGCAACTGGCGCTTATAGTATGGATGGTATAACATGGACTGCATTAACTATTGGTCTTGCTAGTGGATTGCCAAAACAAATTACTTACGGTCAAGGAATGTTTGCTGTATCTAGTACAGATGCTGACGGTATTGCATACTCAGAGTACGGAACTACACCTTGGACTACACAGGCAGTAACATCTGCAACAGGCGGATATAACGGAATAGCATTTGGTAACCCAAATAGAACTCCTGAATTTGTTGCTGTAGGTACTGGTGCAAGTGCAACTAATGTTGCAAATTGTGTACTAGGCGCAAGAGCAAGAGGACGAGTAAGTGTTGCAAGTGAAAAAATATTTGCAGTTAGAATAACAGAACCGGGTAGTACTTATTCAAGTGCTCCTACTATAACAGTTACAGATCCTAACAACGTTGATGATGTTGTAATTACTGCAAGATTAGGAGACGGCGCACTTGGAACACCAACAGTAGTTAATCCAGGTATAGGCTTTGCTACAGCAACAGCTGAATTAAATGCAGCAAATTCAAATGGTAATGCAGACTTCTTACAGAATGGTTCGTTTATTGCAGTAAGACGTTTAACAGAAAGACCTGTTCCAGGATCTAACGTTACTTTTGCTAGTTTACCAAATCAATACTTTAAACTTGTTAATACTATTTCGTTCTTAGGAACTAATGACGGAAGTTATACAACGTTCTTACAAGTTAGTCCAAGTATGTCTATTGGTGATGCTCCAGTAAACGGTGATGCTATAGACATGCGTATTAGATTTAGTCAAGTACGTCTAACTGGACACGATTTCTTAGACATTGGTACAGGTGGATTTGTAACTACTAACTATCCAGGAACACCAACAGTTGATCCAGATCAAACAAAAGAATCATTTGATGCAGATGGCGGAAGAGTGTTCTTCACAGCTACTGACCAAGATGGTAACTTTAGAGTTGGTGACTTGTTTAGTATTGAACAGTCAACGGGTGTTGCAACATTGAATGCTGAAGCATTTAACATTGCAGGACTACAAGAACTTACACTAGGTGAAGTTACACTAGGCGGTAACTCTGCAAGCGTAAGTGAGTTTAGTACAGACCCATTCTTTACTGCTAACAGTGATAGTGTTGTACCAACACAACGTGCTATTAAAGCATACATTGAAGCACAAATTGGTGGCGGTGGTGCTACACTAAACGTTAACAGTATAACAGCTGGAGACATATTTATAAGTAACAACGTTATTACAACGGCATCAGGAGAACTGATAAATATAACTGCGAACATGAATTTCACAGGAAGTATTACAGGTTTACCGGTGGCGTATAACTACTTCTTAAGATAACATAATTGGAGATAAAAAATGGCAAACGGAAGATTAGGAACAGCAGACTTAGCAGCTAACACAAATACAACTGTGTACACTGTGCCGGCTGCAAACTTTGCTGTGGTAACACTTAGTATGTGTAACCGTAGCACAACACAACGATCAATTAGAGTAGCTGTAGCAGCTGCTGACACACCTACACCAGGTGAATATATTGAATATGACACTAGTCTAGTTGGAAACGGTACGCTTGAAAGAACAGGTATTGTTGTAAATGCAGGACAAAAAATCGTAGTATTTGCAAACAGTGTTGATGTTTCAGCAGTAGTGTATGGACTAGAAACAGCAACAGCTTAAGGAAAATAAAATGCGTAAAATTGGAATAGGAACTGCAGGTGATGTAATTACTGGAAGTCAACTTTTGTTAGATAATACAATTACTACATTGTTGGCAAACGAGGATCTAAATATTAATCCTAATGGCTCGGGCGAAGTTAAGGTAACTGGAAACGCTCAAATTAACAGTGCAGGACTTTTAAAATTTGGTGACGCAGATAATTCAAACTGGGTAGCATTAAAAGGTCCAGCAACAACAGGTTCAGACTTAACACTTGTGTTACCAAATAGTTATGGTAGTAACGGACAAGTTTTACAAGGTGACGGATCAGGAAATTTAAGTTGGGGGTCACCAGGTATTAACATTACTAATGACGTTTCAACAGCAAATAATAACAACTATCTATTGTTTAGTTCAACTAGTGCTGGTTCAGTTAGTGGTGTAAGTGCAAGTAACAATAAATTATTTTATCAACCTAGCACAGGAAATTTATTCTCACAAATACTAACAGGCGGCGAAGGTAACAGCAACAATTTAGTACTTAGAAGTACTAGTGGCGGAACAAAAGGTCAAGTATACGTAGACGAAAACACAGCAAGTAGTTCAACAACAACTGGAGCACTAAGAGTTGCAGGTGGTGTTGGTATATCTGGTAGTTGTTATGTAGGCGGAACAGTTCAAGCACAAACACTTACAGAGACATCAAGTATTACACTAAAGGAAAATATATCTCCAATTGAAAATGCTTTAGAAAAAGTAATACAGTTAGCTGGTGTTGTGTACGACAGAAAAGACGGATCTAGTAAAAATGAAGCAGGATTAATTGCAGAACATACTGACAAAGTGATTCCTAATATTGTTACTAAAGACGAACAAGGAAATCCAGAAGGTATTAATTATACAAAAATTAGTGCATATCTAGTTGAAGCAATTAAAACAATCAAAGAAGATTTAGATGCTATAAAAACGAAATTAAGGTAACTCAAACATGGCCGAACTAAAGAATACAGTCATAAACGACACAGGTGCAATCGGATTACCAGGCGGTACTACAGCACAACGTCCTAGTAACCCACCTGAAGGAGCAATGCGTTACAACACTGACTTAGGTTACACTGAATGTTATTGGAAGGGCTATTGGTTTGATCTTTCAACTGGAGCAGGAAAACCAGTTATGACAGATTTAGTTGCACATTTTGATGCAAATCATCCTGACAGTAATACTGGCTCTGGTAATACATGGTTTGATATTTCAGGAAATAATAATCATGCTACATTAGTAGGTATCACTAGGACTACTAGTACTCCAGGTAATGTAATTCAAACAAATGGTAACAACAGTAGTTATGTTGAGATGGATTCAAATTCAAACGGTGCATTTGATCTAAGATCTCCTACAAACGGATACACTGTTATTGCTTGTCAAAGATACAGCGGCGGCACGAGAGGAAGAATGTTATGCGGTCGTAGAAACAACTGGCTATTAGGCCATTGGAGTAGTGGAGCTACTAATCATTATGCTGAAGGTTGGATATACGGTACTAGTGGTGGCGGCCAAGTAGTAAACGATGAGCAATGGCGTGTACATGCTGGTGTTGGCAGAACAACTCCTGACTTTTATAGCTTTTGGATAGACGGACAACGTGTAACCGGCGACCAAGATACAGGCGGATCACAAGGACCTCAAGGATTTTTAGTTGGCATCTATCAAACAATGAATTCAGAACAGTCAACAGGTCAAATATCAGAAATATTAATCTACAATAGAGCAATGACAAAAGACGAAGTAAAGCAGTCAACTATGGCTATGATGGCTAAAAATAACGTACAGCAAAAACAAGTCTATTCACAAGGATAATAACTAATGGCAATACTTAGAAATACAACAATTAACGACACAGGTTACTTATCCTTACCAGTTGGTACTACAGCACAACGGCTTAGTTCAGCTGCAGGAACTCTAGTGTATTTTACAAGTGTAAGTACTAGTCAATGGACAGTTCCAGCAAATGTAAATAGTGTTGAAGTATTAGTAGTTGGTGGAGGAGGCGGTGGCGGCTCTGACATGGGCGGCGGAGGCGGCGCAGGTGGAGTTAGATATACTGCTAATTACCCAACAACACCGGGCGAAACTATATCAGTTACAGTTGGTGGCGGTGGAGTTGGCGCACCAGCAGGACAAGGGCGAGTAAGAGGTTCTAGTGGTAGTAACTCAGTATTTGGTTCAATTACAGCACACGGTGGCGGAGGCGGAGCATCGAGACATGATGGTTCAGGCGCACCAGCAGCAGACGGAGCAAGTGGTGGCGGAGCAAGTGGTGGTAGAGGTAACCAAGACTTTCCAGCAACTAGTTCGGGCTACGGTGGCGGTAATAGAGGCAAGAGTATA
>MDTC01030063.1_pt1 | contig 18592 bp, 14 predicted proteins | sample 811181 | NCBI WGS metagenome assembly MDTC01 (sample SAMN05326644, study PRJNA326480) | marine metagenome | isolation source: seawater | place: Pacific Ocean: North | collected 2011
CGGTTGGGCTCCTGATCAAATCTCTGAAAAGCTTAAGGAATTCAACGGAAAAGCTCCCAAGGGCGCATCCTTGTCTCCCAAAAAGACTTCTCTTTCCTCGGGAAAGGCAAAACCTCTTTTCACCAGTAAGGCGGTAACGAAAAATACATCCGGTCATGCCGTCGATATCTCCGTAGATCTTAACGGTGCCAAGGAATTGCATTTATTCGTAAGTGATGCCGGCAACGGTTATGCTTGCGACTGGGCGAATTGGGTGAACCCACGTCTTGTTGATACTAGCGGGAAGGAGACAAAACTTACCTCCATGAAATGGAATTCTTCTTCTTCCGGTTATGGTAGCGTAAAGCTTAACCAAAATGCTAATGGCGGAGCCATGAAGGTCGACGGCAAATCGGTCCAGGGCATAGGAACCCATGCCGATTCGTTAATTAGTTACAAATTGCCGAGCAGCCACCAATTTTCTCGATTTCTAGCTAAAGGAGCCTTGGACGATGGCGGTGTCAATCAAAGTGCCTGCGGAAACCAAGCGAGCGTGCAGTTTCAAGTATTTGCCCAAAAGCCCACTTTTGCAGGTGCTTCAGTATCCGGTCCGAAGGGTTCAGGTGGTCGTGTCGGCGATCAAGGCGACCCTGCCCATGCAGTTGAAAACCTCTATGTTCATGAAGAAGTACAAGCCACTCTCTTCGCGAGCGAACCTATGATGTTAAGCCCATCCGCCATTGATGTGGATCACCGCGGACGCATCTGGGTCTGCGAAGTGACTAACTATCGCAGGCACAAAAACAAGCGAGCCGAGGGTGATCGCATCCTTATTCTTGAGGACACGGACGGCGACAACAAGGCTGACAAGGTAAAGACTTTCTATCAGGGTCGCGATATTGACTCCGCTCATGGCGTGAGTGTTTTCGGAGACAAAATCGTAGTTGCAGTCGGTGACCGCATTACTGTGTTCACGGACAAGGATGGAGACGATAAACCAGACGGTCCAGCGGTGGCTCTCTTTACCGGTATTTCCGGAACGCAACACGACCATGGCATTCATGCGGTTCATTTTGGTCCCGACGGAAAGTTTTACTTCAACTTCGGCAATTCCGGAAGGCAGATTAAGGATAAGGATGGCAAACCCATCGTGGACAAAGCAGGCAATGAAGTAAACGACCGTCGGAAGCCCTATCAGCAAGGCATGGTTTTTCGTTGCAACGAGGATGGGTCCGATTTCGAGACCTTAGGTTGGAACTTCCGCAATAACTGGGAAGTTGCTGTCGATAGCTTCGGCTCCGTCTGGCAGTCAGATAACGACGATGATGGCAATCGCGGCGTCCGCATCAACTATGTGATGGAGTATGGCAATTACGGTTATCGCGGAGAGTTTACCGGAAAGGGTTGGCGCGACAAGCGTACCAACATCGAGAAGGAGGTTCCTCTGCGACACTGGCACTTGAACGATCCCGGCGTTATGCCCAACTTGCTCCAAACAGGCGCAGGTTCACCTACTGGAATCATCGTTTACGAGGGCTCACTACTTCCAAAGGTATTTCAAGGTCAAGTCATACATTGTGATGCCGGACCCAGCGTTGTACGAGCATACCCTGCGACCAAGGACGGCGCCGGTTACTCTGCTGAAGTCGTTGACGTACTTAATGGCGCTCAACGCGATAAATGGTTTCGACCATCTGACGTGGTCGCGGCACCCGATGGCTCGCTTATGGTAGCGGATTGGTATGATCCTGGCGTGGGCGGGCACAACATGCGCGACTTGGAACGGGGTCGGCTTTTCATGGTTGCGCCTGAGGGCCACAAATACAAATCGACCAAGGTAGACGTTTCCAGTGTCGATGGAGCTATTGCTGCCCTGAAGAGTCCCAACCAAGCAACGCGATACCTCGCTTGGCATGCTCTTCGCAAGCAGGGCAGGAAGGCAGAGGCGGCCCTGCAAAAGCTGTGGTCCGATTCCAATCCACGGCTTCGAGCTCGAGCGCTTTGGCTTCTAGGCAAGATCGAGGGTAAGGGGCAACACTACGTAGACATCGCGATCAAGGACAAGGATCCAGATATTCGCATAGTTGGTCTTCGCCTCACCCGACAATCGGCTGATCTTAACACCATCGAGGTCGTGCGGAAACTGGTTTCGGACAAATCCTCTCAAGTCCGTCGCGAATGCGCCATTGCTCTAAGGCATGAAAAGACCTCCCAGTCAGCCAAGCTTTGGGCGGAGCTTGCGATTCACCATGACGGAAAGGATCGATGGTATTTGGAAGCGCTGGGCCTTTCTTCCGACTTGAATGCCGACGCCTGCTTCGATGCCTGGCTTGCCAAGGTTGGAGACAAGTGGAATACGGCTTCCGGGCGAGACGTAATTTGGCGAGTCCGTTCAAAAGCAGCTCCAAGCTACTTGGCTAAGATACTCAAAGACAAGAAGACTCCTGCCGAAAGCCATCCACGTTACGTTCGTGCATTGGATTTCCATTCAGGTCCTGAAAAGGACAAGGCCTTGGAAGCGCTTTTGGACATCTAAGCTTTTTTTGGAACAGCTGTTTTCGACAATGGCCCGCTGGCATAGCGGTGCATTCTTTTAAAGGGGAATTCATTCCTTTGTATATGAAAAACATTCTCGCTCAGTTGCTGTTTGCGCTTTTTGTGAACATTGCCTTTGCCGAAGAAGAGGCTTCGCCGAAGGACCGTCTTATTGTGGAGACGCTCACACGCCTTGAGCGTTTCGATGTCTCGGGAAACGAAAAGTGGAAGGGAGCCGTAGAACGCTATGCTCGCTCTCTGCGCGGCAAAGAAGGCTACTTCGAACTAGTTGATCAATTTGCGGTGAAGGCCGAGGCTTCGGTATTGATTCAGTTTGTTCAAAAAGACCCTTCCGCAGAGGATGCCGCTAAGGCGGTGCAGTTGCTTTTTCGTCTGGATAAGAAACAGAGTATTGCCAATGCACTTGCAGCAGGCCCCAAGGCTAAGGCTGATGCCATCGCCAAGCTTGTTGGTTTCATTCAAACTCCCGAAGCGAAGAAACTACTTGAAGAATATAGAGCTACAAATAAGCCGGCCTCGACCGTTGCCGTGGCAGCCCCAGCGCTACTTGCAACGCCAGAAGATATTGCTTTGCTAGCCAAGCGGAAAGGGGACCCTGTTCGGGGAAAGTCTGTCTTTCAAAAATTGTGCTTTGCATGCCACAAGGCCGGAGACGTGGGCTTAGATTACGGACCCGGCCTATCTGAAATCGGGAGCAAGCTTCCAAAGACCGAGCTTTATCTGGCCATAGTAAAGCCAAACGCGGGGGTCAGTTTCGACTATGAAGGTTGGATTGTTCACACCAATCAGGGCGGAGTACTTGCCGGTATCGTGACCGAAAGCGATGAAGAACTTACCATCCGCATGGTAGGTGGTATCTCTCAAAAAGTGAAAAAGTCGGATGTTGCAAAACGTGAAAAAATGAAAGTCTCTCTTATGCCGGAGGGATTGCACCTAGCGATGTCGGAAAAAGAGCTGGTTGATTTAGTGGAATTTCTTTCAAGCTTAAGAACGAAATAGAGTTTTAAATTGGATTTTTTCGCTCTTGCCCATGTCGGTACTGGGCGGTTCTCTATCCGTATGCTCAATCTTCAAACGCTCAAGATCGAACCTTTCACTGAGCATCTTGCCAGTGGTTATGAGGCGACCTTTGGCTCTCTGTATCCTGAATACGTCGATTTTCTTCGTATGGCTTCTTCGCTAGCTCTTGAGAACATCGCCAACGGGGATATGTTATACCACAATGTTGATCACTCGATTATGGTGACAATGGTGGGCCTGGAAATTATCCGAGGTAAACATCTTTACGAAGGGCGCGTGAGCCCTGAGGATGCCCTAAATTACCTCCTGGCTCTGCTTTGTCACGATATTGGTTACGTTAAGGGGGCCTGTGAGCGAGACGATGGAGATAATTTTGAAGTAGGAGAAGACGACCTTTTGCAACTTCCCGATTCAGGCACATGCGCCATTCTTACGCCGCATCATGTTTCTCGCGGAAAAATCTTCGTACAAGAACGTTTTAATACTTATGCATTCTTGGATTTGGAACTTGTGTCAGAGTGTATTGAACGTACCCGTTTTCCAGTTCCCGATAAAGAAGTTTACCAGAACACAACCGATTTGCCGGGTTTGGCCCGTGCTGCCGACTTCATCGGCCAGTTGGGAGATCCTGAATACCTACGCAAGATACCGGCCCTTTATTACGAATTCGAGGAATTGGGGACCAATCGGCATCTTGGCTGCGAATCTCCTGGAGATTTGCGACGAGGTTATGCGAAGTTCTTTTGGGATGTTGCTCACCAGTATCTTGGGCATGCCGTCCGTCTGCTAAGAATGACGCAAGAAGGCAAGACTTGGGTAAGCCGACTTCATTCCCATGTTTTTGTGTGCGAGCATTTTCTTGTTAATGCTAAAGATCAATGAAACTTGCTAATTTGACTTTCCTTTAGCCTGTAACGATTTTATTTTTAATGCATTTCCCAAGGTCAATTTTATCGATAACCTCGTTTTTTATCTATTTGGCTTTTGTTTTTGGAACTTCGGCTCTGAACGGGAAATCTGGGTCAAGTTCTCACGATTTACTTGTTCAAAAGCTTAAAACAATCGTCATCCCCGAGGTGAAATTCGTTGAAGCTCCCTTGCCTGAAGTTCTTACGTTTCTCCATTTTGCCGCCCGCAAGCATGATCCTCAAGCTATTGAAAACCCTCAGTCGGCAGGAGTAAATATTGTTTTGCTTACCCGGGAGAATCCTTCTCCGACAGTTACCCTTGACACTCGAAACCTTACTTTGGGTGTCTTGCTGGAATTTATAACCGAACTCACAGGCTACGTTTACGAGGTTCGCGAACAGGCCGTTGTCGTCCGGAAACTTCCGCCTAAGAAAAGGAAACAGTCAGGCGGACTGCTTCTGCAAACAGTAATTTATGAATTTAACGAAGGTTTGAAGCGTCGTCTTGTACGTAGATAACGAAATAAGCTCGTGTCGGATCGAGTAGGATGATGACGCCTTTGATGGCTAGAAATTAGATGCGTATAGCCGTCGGGACGATGCCGAAAAAGATTCAGTTCTTTCAAGGCCATTACGTTTTCAATTCTGTTTCCGCATAAAGACCAACCCCCAACCCCCCCTCCAATGAGACCGGTCCGCAGTTCGTCCTTTCCTCCAGGAGCTTTCAGTTTCTTTTTTTAAACAAGGTAACGCGGAAAAAGTTGATCCGAAACAGTAATTTCGGATATAGGAAATGTGCCCTGCCTAGCACCCTAAAAGCAGTACGGTTTTGTCGCAGCGATTGGTTTCAAAATCTCATGTCACTAGTTCGCCCTTGAACAGCCGTTCAAATCCTCGTAGCGGTTTTTATCCGCAGGTTTGAGAGAAACATTAAAGTAATGTCACTTGCGAAATACTTCATAATTTTCGTCGAATTTTGGATTGATGATTTCTTAGGTTAGATTAAGCTTCATTGGAAACGAATATCTCATTGCGGTTAGAACTTCTTACTGGGAACTTAAATACGAATGCTGGCGAAGCCTTGTCGTTTTGAAATCTAGAAACATTCCAGGAAGGTGTTTGAGATTTTTAATCAAATCTCATTTTAAGAGTACTCGCTGAGCTTGACGTCTTTCATCTTGAAGACATGAATTCACTTTATGAATAAGAAAATACTCTGCGTCGATGACGAGGAATCGATCTTAAAGGGTTTCCAACTGCACTTACGCAAGGGCTTTGATCTCTATACAGCTAATTCCGGAGAGGAAGGACTGCGGGTTTTTGATGAAGAGGGTGGATTCGCTGTCGTTCTTTCCGACATGCGGATGCCGGGGATAGATGGTGCAGCTATGTTGTCAGCCATAAAAGAACGCAGCACCGATGTGGTCACAATGCTTCTCACGGGGCATGCCGATTTTGATTCGGCCATGTCTGCAGTCAACGATGGCAATGTTTTTCGTATGTTGTCAAAGCCTTGCCCTCCCGAACGCTTGATTCATTCGCTTTATGCGGGTCTTCGACAACACGAGTTAATTGTTGGCGAAAAAGTGTTGCTTGAGCAAACGCTTAAAGGTGCAGTGGATGCGCTGAGCCAAGCCTTGGCTACTGCCAAGCCTTTGTTTTTTGGCCGAGCGCAACGCGTGCGTAGGCTCGCCGGCGAATTGGCGGATAGGCTTGAAGAGCCGAACAAGTGGAGGATCGAGGTTGCCTCCATTTTTTCTCAGATTGCCTCTATTACTTTACCTGAAGAGATTTCAGAGGATGTGTACCACAAGAGAGAATTATCTAAGGAGGTTCAGGAGATAGTAGGACGGTTTCCTGAAGTTACCGAACAAATGCTGGAGAAAATTCCTCGGCTCGAAGAAGTCCGCGAAATAATTACCAAAATCGATTTACAGCCACGCTTTGAATTGGCGGATGAAAAAGGCATTCGGCGAGCTGCTTCAATCATTAAGGTTGCACTGGACTTTGATCATTATGAGGAGCTTGGTTATGAGAAAGCTATCGTGGTTCGAACCTTACGTGGTCGCGAAACGTATTATGACCCCGAAGTTACAGAGGCTCTGGAGCACCTCCACTCCATCGCCGATCAAAAATATCGTATTGAAGAAGTGTTATTGAAGAATTTGGGGCCAGGTATGCGACTGGCTCAGGAGTTGCGTCATGACTCGGGCTTTTTGGTAGCTCCTTCAGGTACTGATGTGGACCGACACTTTATTCGAGTCGTACGAAATCATCTTGCTTGCTATGAAGAAAGTCCTTTCCCAAAGAAAATTTTGGTGACGGTACCAAATGCTTGAGAGTCTTCACTTTTTCGTTAGTTCAATTGAGCTTAGGCTCTGATAGTGAAGGTACGATCATATGTCATTTTGCTCACTCTTGCCGGTTTGGGCGGGGCATCCATTCTTGCACTTTTCGGTTGGTGGAAATTCTCGGGTTTACAGTCGGCGACCGACGATTTGCGTAAGGAAGCCGAAAAATCAGGAGCGGCTTCTCAGGAGTACTCAGATGTGCAAGCGCTTCTGACTTCGACTCGAGACGCGCTCAATGCCATGGAAGTCTACCCGAAGGAATTCAAAGGTTTGTTTGGTGTAGTGCGAAACAACATAGTTTATTCCGTAGCTGCTTTAGAGAAAATAACGGATGAATATTCGAGCAATTATAAAGCAGACACCTTAAACCAGTTGAAAAAAGAAATCTCAGGCGTCAGTGTTGCCTTGGACAAAATGGAAAAATTAAGGTTTTCCCAAAAGGGTGGAGAAACTAGTCGAAGAGAACATGAGGCTGCCCGTTCGGCTTTTGATGTGTCTGCCAAGGATCTTGAAATTAGCTTGGATTGGTTGCAGAATGAGGCTGACTCAAATACCAAAAGTCGAAAAAATGAGTTAGATGCTAGATGGCTTGATTTGGAACAAAGCCGGAAAGAGGCGAGGATTTTTTCTTGGATAGCCATTGTTCTTTATTTTGGAATTACTGCATTTCTTGCATGGAGAACCTACCGGAGCCTAGCTCAGCCCATACAGTCTCTAGAAAATGCAGCCAGCAATTCTTTGGACGAGGGAAAACCTTTTATTTTGGCGGAAACTGGACCAGCAGAAATTCGATCTTTAACGAGGCGACTCCGAGTGCTGGTTCATGGATTGGAGGAACAAGTGGCCCAGCGTACTCTCGCACTTCGAACAAAGGCCCATCAATTAGAAGAAGAAATGATGCAGCGCAAGCACTTGGAGACCCAACTTGTCCATGCCCAGAAAATGGAGGCGGTTGGACAGCTGGCGGCGGGGATTGCCCATGAAATCAATTCACCTTCACAATTCGTAAATGACAATGTCATGTTCTTGAAGGATGCCATCAATGAATTGTTGGCCGCGGTTTCTGGAGAAGGAGAAATCCCAGATGCCAAGGAAATTGAATTTTTAAGAGAGAACGCTCCCGGTTCTGCTGAACAGGCACTCGAGGGAATGGAGCGAATCACGACTATCGTTAAATCGATGAAAAATTTTGCTTACAGAGATGCAGCTTCAGAAAAGAGGCCGCAAAATCTTAATCAGGCAATTGAGGCGACTGCAGTGGTCGCTACCAATGAGTGGAAGTATCACGCGGAGCTTAAGACTGATCTCGATCCAAATTTACCTTTCGTTCCTTGTAATATTGGAGAGATTAATCAAGTGGTTCTTAATCTTATTGTTAATGCCGCCCATGCAATTCGAGATTCTGAATCGAATGACGGCAAAGGTCTGATCTTGGTTTCCACGAGGCTGTACGAACAGTATGTGGTAATTACGATTCAAGATGACGGCGGCGGCATCCCGGAGCATGTTCAAGGTAAAATTTTCGAACCTTTCTTCACCACTAAAGAAGTGGGCGTTGGAACTGGTCAGGGCTTGGCAATTGCTCACAATGTGATTACTAAATCTCATGGCGGTCATATTTGGTTCGAAACAGAGCAAGGGAAGGGCACGATTTTCTTTATTCGGCTTTCCTTGGATGCTCCTCTCCAATCATCAGAATCGTGAAATTTTCATTCGGTCTTTTTTTGAACCTGCTGGTAGTTGGGATTATCGTCTTACTTGCTTTTGGGTGCGGTTCGGAGGAAACAATAAAAGGAAGTCTTCGTTTTTTGAATAGCAATGGAGAAGAAGTACCTCAAGTGGGTGTCTCCATAAAGGTTTTCGATAAAGACGGAATCGTGGCCATTCGTCGAAAATCTAGAGTTGTTCTTGGTGAACAGATTATTCAACTCAATGGTGAAGAATCCTCCTCTGAATTTGTCAAAAAATCTTTCACGAATCTTTTTGATATTATTTCTTCGACACCCTTCGTTGATGAGATTGAAACCGATGATGCAGGGCTCTTTGAGTTTCCGTTTAATGGAGATGAATTCTTAATTGCAGTCGATTTGGTCGCTGGAGACAAAACGCCTAAATGGTTAAAGCTTGTAAGGGTATCCTCACATAAGCCGAAAGGCATAGATTTAAATGCCGGCAATCAACTAAATCTTGGCGGCAGTGAGGACTTTCTGACACTAACTGAAATAGAGAATCAATTCAAAAGGCGACTTGACGAACTCACGTTACTTGCTGAATGGAAGCCAAAACTTGAACTACAAAATCTAATTTATGTTTCTCCTGGCAAATTTTTCATGGGAAGCCAGGAAGGAAGTGCCTTTCGGAACCAAGACGAAATTTATCACGAAGTAACGATTACCAATAGTTTCTGGATGGGTAAGTATGAAGTGACAAACGAAAGATGGAATCAAGTTTGGGAGATTACGGATTTTAACTCGTCGGAGCAAAAATTACCTGTCAGTCAAGTTTCTCATGGTAAAGCTCAAGCCTTTTGTTGGAAGTTTACCGAAAGTGAAAGAGAAGCGGGAAATATTCCTCCTGGATTTATATATCGCTTACCTACCGAAGCGGAATGGGAGTACGCTTGTAGGGCAGGGACTTCTTCGGTCTTTAGCTTTGGAGACGAACCGGCTTCACTTTCAAATTTCGCATGGCATAAGAGTGAAAGTCGTGGCGACCGACAACCCGTAGGTAGCAAATCACCAAATGAATGGGGTTTTCACGATATGCATGGCAATCTTTATGAATGGTGTTTTGATTGGTACGGTGAATACCGTTCATTTTCTGTTGTTAATCCATTGGGGGCGTTGAGCGGTAAAGGTCGAGTATTACGAGGTGGCAGTTACACGAGCGAGGGATTTCAGTGCCGATCGTCTTTTCGTTATCCACTGACTCCCATAACTCGAGCTTTCAACATTGGATTTCGCCTGGTCTTAGGTCGCCCTCTGTAATTTGAAAGTTTTCGTTATCGAATAAGTGTCCTGAGACTCTCTTGAACGATCATTGCAGTGAGTGCATATGTCGTGACTCTATCCACACGGGCCATATTCAACCCAACGGCTTTGCCATAAATATCGAGAACTGGCCCTCCCATAGCTTCCGGGGGCAAGGGTAAGTCGTGTTGAATGATCATCGGAAAATTATCTTTTCTTTTTGATACTGGACCACTCATTTGGAGGTTTCGGTTGAACATTTCAAACGTCACAGAGCGGTGGCCTAGGGTTACTTGGTAAGAAAAACTCTTATCATCTCTCATTACTTCAATACGAACAACGTCGCCCGGGTCATACGACCCTACAAGTTCTATAACTTGATCGCGTCGCTTTACGCTTTGTCCATTCACTTTTGTCACTACATCTCCCTTTTTCAATCCTGCGGTTGCTCCTGCCGCCCTAGGCACCACTTCTGCAATGGCAATGCCACCTGTAGCATTCCCATCGCGTCCAAGTATTACGCCGATAACCCCTCCTTCGCGCTTTATTGCTCTTGGGGTTCCGCTGTTTACGCCCACTTTTAAACCTTTCAGCTTAGGATCCGCCGAAACCATCCATCCACCTTCGGCCGGTAGTTTTTCGTTTGACCACTGCACCGGCACGAAGGACTTGTCCTTTGCCATGACCTGCAGAAGTGCAAGGTCTGTGTTCTGATCTCTTCGGCGTATCCGAACGGGATATGTTTGACCATCCGCGAACACTGCCTCTCTTGCGCCAACGCAGGCACTTGCCTTGGTCAACAATAGACCATCCTTTGACACTATTGTTGCGTGAGTGATGAGCTTGCCGTTGCGAATGAGGCGAACCGTGGAAGCAAGTGCTGCTTGTTGTGTTTTGTCAAAAGCCTTGCGAGTGTTTGCTCCATTCAGGCGTTGAGATGTCGAAAGGTCTTCTGCACTAATAATATCGACGATTAGTAGAATCGACAGCCATAAAACACCGTTTCTAAGGAATTTGTGGGCACTCATTCTTCACCTGCCTCCTCATGGCCAGGGCGTTTACCAAGTTTCACTTTGGCGGTCATTTCTTTTTCGTCTCGAAGATAATCTATTATGACTGATTTTCCGGAACCGGTCGTGGCAATGGCGATCGTGAGTTCCTCTCGCGTGTCGATAAGGTTTCCATTTACCTTCACGATGATATCCCCTTCTTTGAGTCGAGCTTTTTTTGCAGCAGAATCTTCTACGATTTCGGTCACCGTTAGGCCTTTTTCGGTTTCTTTACATCCTACACCCAAGAAACCACCTTCCCTTAGGCTGTTTTGCGTCAACAGCTCTTTCTCTCGAAAGGATGTCCAGTTAGCGTGAAAAGCTTCGATTGGGGCATGGAAGTTTTGGTCGTCTTTCTTCGAGATGCGGCTGTGAATGCCGATTATTCGACCATTGAAATCGAAAAGCGGCCCCCCGGAGTCACCTCCTAGTAGGCGACTATCCGTTTGAATAGTTTCGTCTTCCTTAGCGATAATTCGGCCAAGCCGAACTATGATTCCGCGCTCCTTGTCGAATCCACCTGGATGACCTAGGGCGAAACACCAATCCCCAATTTTAGAGGAACCTCGTTCGGCCATAGGTGCAACTGGCCAATCTCCTTCATCCGTAATTTCAGCCATGCCCGCGTCGGAAATTTCTGAACCACCCAATGTAATTGCGTTAATTCGTCTTCCATTTGGCAGCCTCACTTTTACTCGCTTGCCGCTTTTCCCGATCACGTGAGCAGCAGTTAGAACTATTCCCTCTACGGAAACAATAACTCCACTGCCAGCACCCCCTCCGCTTTCTATAGAGACCACTGCTTTTTTAGCTTCTGGTAGGATTTTGCGAAGGCGCTCCTGTATGGCTAACAGGTCTTCCATATTTTCCGGGAAAGGTTTTTCCCACGCTTTCAAGCTCTCTCCGTTTAGGTAGAAGGACAACGCTACCATGGGCAAGGTTGCAAAAAAAGTAATCTGACGGAAATTCATCACTTTAATCCAAATATGCCTTTGATTGAATATGTCGCAAATGGTTTCATCAAAAAAATTCTAAATAAACGGTTAACGCTGAAGCCTAAAAGATAGGCATTTCTTATACTATTTTTCACACGATAGCTCATTGCCGGCTATTCGAAAAACTATATCTGCCAAATTTTCAACTTCTCGTTTGTTGTGAGTAATGTGTAGAACGGTCACCCCCGTCCCTTTTACCGTTTGCAAAAGTAATTCGTAAATTTCATCATAGGTTTCGTCGTCAAGTGCGCTTAGTGGTTCATCAAGACATAGGTATCTTGGGCGAATGGAGAGAGCTCTTCCCAAGGCAACCCTCTGGCGTTCTCCGCCGCTTAAGGCATCCGGCATGCGATCCAGAAGATGTGTAACTCCCAACCTTTCAGCTAATTCTTCTACTCGTTCTTGAATTTGCTTAGGTTTTGCTTTTCGAAGAATCAGAGCAAACGCCAATTGCCTAGCCACGCTAAGATGGGGAAATAGTGCTCCGTCTTGTGGTACGTACCCTACGCCGCGTTCTCCGGGTTTGAGTGTTGTAACATCTTCCGAACCTAAAAGAATGCGGCCTCTGTCAATCGGTCTAAGCCCGCAAACTGCTTCAAGGAGGGTTGTCTTTCCACAACCGCTTCTACCAACGATAATCCCATATGCTCCTTTTGGTAATTTTAGGGAAATGCTTGAAAGAGAGAATTCTCCCTGTCGAATCTGTAACTTTTCTACTGATATCATGGTTCCAATCGTTTCATACCCATGAGGCGGGAGGTAACCAGAACGGCTGCGGCTGCCAAAATCATAATTAGAGAAATAGCCAACATGCCTTTTAGGTTGCCTGCTTGCATCTCGAGATAAACTGAGGTTGGAAGAACTTCGGTTCTCATTCGGGTGGATCCGGCAAATACTAAAATAGGTCCGAACTCACCCAGCGATCTTGCCCAAGCGAGTGTCCCCGCAGCAAGAATGCCTCTTTTTGCCTGAGGCATCACAACAAGCCAGAAAGCTTTCCCTCTGTTGCATCCCAAGGTAAGCGCCACTTTCTCGTAGCGAGTGGGAATCTGGTCGAATGAGATGCGCATAGCTCTGGCGGCAAAGGCGCATGCAACCATAAATTGAGCTATTATAACTGCCGGGATTTCGAATACTACCCATTGGCTTGTCCACGAAAAGGGTGCAAAATTGAATAGTGCCAACAGTGATATGCCAATAACCAGAGGAGGCAACACGATGGGAATGTCTAAAACCGTATCAAGCAACCGCTTCCCGGGGAAGTCGAAGCGCGAGGTTAGGTAACCTAGCGGAATCGCGACCCATAGAGAAAGTAAAGTAGAGAGAGAGCAAGAAAGCAGACTGAGCCCAATGGAGTATTGAATTTCTTTGCTTCGCAAGGCGGACAACATTGAATCGGCATCCACGTAGGCAATGTCGGCCACGATCATGGCGACGATGATCACCGCATAGGTTCCGCTTAGGATGGAAAGCCCGATTATGAAAGGCTTATCGGATCCCGGTCGAAATCTTGGGAAGTCTGTAACGACATTGTCGTCAGCCGATTGCATTATCGATTTTTTTCGACTTTAGTTTGCGTTTGCATCCTTCGCTTTCCAGCGGAAACCGGCATCAAGGAAGCGTTCTTTTGATCTCATCGAAGTAATAGCTTGCACCAGACGTCCAGTCATGTCCGGAAAGAAACTGCTTTTATGAACGGCAATGTTTTGAGTGGCTTGGGCGAGAGGGTCGGGGATCGGTACTGTTTCAAACAACCCCTTGCTTAGGTTTTGGCAATTCGCAAGGTATACTAGCGCCACGTCCAGCTTTGGGTGGCCTTCCATTTGTAAAATCAGTTCGTGGGCTGTGGGTGTCGTTACTTCCCATGTCCCGTTGGCCTTTATTTTTTCTGCTATGCCGCCTTTTGCGAGGAGTTGCCAACTCAAGTCTCCCAAGGTGGAGATTTTTTGATCCGTTGTACCGATAGACAAGTTTTCCTTTCCCAAATCTTCGAGGGTTTGCAGATTTTTGGGATTGCCTTTGCGAACTAGCATTACGATGTCCGTGCTGGAAACGTCCCGAGCATCTTGATAGAGAGTGTCGACTTTGTTCATGTAGGACGCGTCGCATGTAAGAAAGGCGTCTGGCATCGCAGTCTTTGCCCTGCTCATGCCAATTGCCTTTATATTTGCAACAAGCGAGCCGCAGCCTGCAAATTGCTCGACTATTTTGCAGCCCTCTCTTTTTTCAAAATCTCTTAATGTTTCCGTCACTGCCTCACGGTTGACCCCTCCGCAATAAACGATCAGTTCTGGGTTTTCTTCCCATTTATCACCGTCTACACCGGTGAAGTTGTGTTTGGCGAAGTATACTTGCCCTTTCGATGGCGCGGCAAGGTAGCGGGCGAATAAAAGAGCTTGCCTGGCTTTTAGAGAAGAAGAACAGACATTGGCCGTTATTTTGGAACGGATCAATTTGAAGGCAGCTATTTCGTGGATTTTAAGCCCGAATTGTTTGGCGGTGGTATTCCACAGAAAGCCGGCTTGTACAACCTTCGAGGCGGCGATTGCGGCAGCTGCATCCGTCACTCGCGGAGAAGATGCTTTTTTGGCAGCGTTGAATGTGTCCCACTCTCCTAGATTTTCAAGAACGGCTTTAGTTGTTTTCCCAACACCTGCCGCCTCGTTGCAGATTACGAAGGGCGCATCAAGATCGAGAAATTCATCAAGTGTTGTAAACTTCAGATTTGCAGATGGATTGGATGCCAGCACGAGATTGAACGATGCAAGCTGAATGGATTCTTTCGTTAGTCCCTTTTGCATCGCTCGATTGGCGAATGATAGATCGGCCGGGATATAAAGATCAGCTCTGGATTTGTTGTTATCGACATCTAGCTGTAACTTCCCCTCCAGTGCGCCGCTCGAGTCGTAGTCGAGCGCGATCTTAACGCCGAACTCATCTTGGTATGCCTTAACGGCCTCTTCCACTGGTTTGCGTATTCCTGCTGCGCAATAGACAATCAAGTCATCGGGAGCGGTCTTCTGTTCGGGCAATTTGTTCCATACCACGAGCATTGAAGCGAGAACGAAAATGGAGACTAACGATAAAGTGACTCCGCCATACCACGGAGTTCTCCAACGCTTGTCTTTGTTCGGATCGTAAGGTTTCACAGGCTCTTTAACCTAAGTGATTTTTAGGATGTCCATCAATTGAAAAAGGGTAGATTCTCCTAACTGCAGACGAGGCAGTCGGTTCTGCGTATTATATCGATTTTTCGTATATTGAACCGGTCTGCATCGATAAGCATCATCTTTCCTTGACCGGTCGACCCAAAACCCGCGATCAGCTTTAGGCCCTCCATTACTCCGATGTTTGCGACGAGTGCGGAAACTGCTCCAAACACGGGGAACCGCCGTTTCCAGTGGGGTGGCGTTTCAGGGAAAAGACATTTCAGGCATGGAGTTTTGCCTGGCACGATGGGCATGACGTGTCCTTCTAGGCTGTACATTGCGCAGTCGATCATAGTCTTGTTTTGCCTTACGCATTCTTGGTTCATTAGGAATCGTTCCTCGAAAAGCGGAGCGCTGGCGAAGACGATGTCGGCTTTACTCACGAGAGCGGCGGCATTGTTTTCGCTCAAATTTTCGTTATGAATCTCGATCTCTACTTTTGGATTAAAGGCGGCTAAAGTTTTGGCGGCGCTTTCTACGCGTGGTTTCCCCAGCCCTTCCCATTGCATGAGGATTTGTCGATTCAGGTCATCCTTTCGCAGGTTGCCGGCGTGGGCCAAGATGAGTTTGCCGATGCCTGCTGCTGCTAGAGCGAAGGCTATGGGGCCTCCAAGTCCACCGATTCGGGATACAAGTGCAGTTGTGTTTCGAAGCTTTTCTTGGCCTTCTTCGCCGAACCCGGTCACATCCAGTTGCCATTCGTAAATGGCGCGATCTTCTTCAGTCAGCATGAAGGCAGTCTAATTTTTGTGATGAAAGGGGGTAAGACAAAAGCTCAGAAAAATTGATTTTTCCCTTGGGACTTAATTTTTTTCGTAAGTCGTCCAAGTTCCTTTCGCATAATCCCAAAATTGCCGAGCATTGTCCCTTTCCTTGTAGTAAAGCCATGTCGATGTGGAGTGGCTGTAGAAAAAAGGGTAAATTGATCTGCCCGTGTAAAGCCAACCAAGTTGTCTGTCCCACATCCATAATGCCGATTCGTCAGAACCTGAAACGAATAGCCACCCGTGCTTTGTATGAAAAGTCCACCCATCTCCGTTGTCATAGAAATTTCCGAACCACGTAGAGCTTTTAAATCCTGCGTCCAAGGTCTCCGTAGAGTCGCCGGACCATGGGGAAGCTACTTTAGTTTCTTCAACTTGCAGCACTAACTTGTATGTCGAAGTCGACGGTCCTTGGCGATTTGCCCAACGGTATCCCTTGATTTCAATTTCGTAATTACCGCCCGTGGGCAGGTTTCCTGAGATGGACGGGCTGTTCTTGTCGCCATTGAAAGTCAATCCATTAGGCAAACCGGAAACCAAATAGCTCTGAGCTTGATATCGAAGAGTATAAAAGCGAAAAGTATATGCTTCACCTTCCGTGCCTGTGGCAGGGTTCTCGTCAACTGCCTTAACATAGGTCGTTGCTCCTGTCAGCGCGTGCGGCAAAGTTGTTGCCGCCGCTGCGGGCAAGAGAGCCCGAAGTGTTTTAACATGTGCGGCAATCGGTGCGAAAAAGGTCGAAAGGTGTTTCCCTAGAGGCAACGTCGGCAAGCGTTGAAGAAGCATGGCCAATGTCATGCAAAGGATTTTTGCCTTACTTTTCATCTTTAGTTGCATCCGCACCCACCCCCTCCTGCCCCACGGCCCCCTCGGGATGCTTCCCGACTGTAGAAGGCGTGATCATTCATCTTAACCTCTAATTTGTCTCTATCCGGTCGCATGACGTAGTCGGCGAGGTATCCCCTTTGCAGGATGTTTACAGTGGGCTTGGGCGAGCAAGCGCCAAAGGCGATCGTCGCTAGTAAGAATAGCGAAAGCCGCCAAGGTCTCTTACTTTCTTTTTTCGTGCAGGTATTCATAAATGCCTTTTGTCCATTCAATTCCGTTTTGGGTTTGTACGCAACCTTCCGCTCCAAAAAACCTATCGATTCCGGCAAGCCCTCGATCAGTTCCATCAAGCAAGGCGCATGTGGACAGAACACCTGCCTTTAGGCAAGAGCGTGAGATAACCGTGGCGGACAGACAGTTGTTGCTCGTTGGGTAACCCGTGCGATGATCGATTAAGTGGCCATATCTTTTGCCGTCCTTTTCGAAAAACCTTCGATAGTTCCCCGAAGTCGCGACAGCCATGCCCGAAACCGAAAAAATACGTTTTGCTTGATCTTGCTTTCGAGGATCTTCAAGACCGACTCGCCATGCAGGTGCGTCGGGGGGAGAACCTGAGGCAAAAACATCGCCCCCAAAGTCGATGAGAAAATCCTCCAGTTCATGCTCGCGGGCCAAATCAGCTACTCGGTCAACGGCATATTCTTTGCCAAAGCCCCCAAAATCCAGGCCCATTCCTGTTTCCGGCAGGAAGATGGAGTGGCTTTCTCGATGAACTTTCTTCCATCCGATTTTTGATAGCGCCTCGCTTATTTCGGATTCGGAGGGAACTTGCGGATTGTCGGCTTTGAAATCCCAAAGGCGGGAAAGTGGAAGGATTGTGGGATCAAAGAGCCCCTCAGTCAAAAAATGAAGGGTATCGCACAAGTCGAACAGGTGAATGTCCGTTGCATCTATTTGAACGGGGTTACGACCAGCTGCATGATTGATTCGGCTTATTAGGCTGTCGTCCCTGAATCGCGAATAACGGGTCTCAAAACGGTGTACCCAATCGAGTGCGTTCTTTCTGAAGATATCGGCTGCTCCCATCGAAGTTGCAGCATATAGTATTTCGCAACGTGTGCCCATGGCGGGAAATTGAAGTCGAAAGAGACCGTCGGCCAAGGCTTCAGGGGAAATTTTGGATGGAGCGTGCATCCTCAGAACTCCCATTGTAGTCCAACGGTATATATATCTGCGTCAGGATACATAAGAGGTGAGGTTACTCCGTCACGGCCCTCCATGTCGTACTTCTCGTAAGCCAAGTCCAAATTAATGTTTTCCCCTTTAAACATCGTCAGTTTAAGGCCATAGGCAAGACTCTCCATTTTGGAAATCCGATAGTCTGCCGAATAATGGGGCGCCAATCCCGTGGGAGGAGTTGCGTCATTTACTTTCGATTCGTCCAGGATCGTGAAGTAATAATCCGCCGCCGACTGATTGTAGTATCTCAGCAGGGGGCGGATTACCAGATTTTCGCCTAGGCGTTTGAACCATTGTATTTCCAAGGTGTTGCCTCGAAGACCTGAATCGTCGGCAAAGAATCGATAACTGCCTTGTACGCTAGAGCGCAAGGACTCGACGTATCGAGTTCCCTCTACAAAGACGACGTACACATTGCGGATGTCGGGACGGTTTTCAGGTGTTTGCCTAAGAACTTTGGTGCCATGGACTGTCGAGTAGTAGGCAACGTTCTTGTACGGATCGCTCAAATATCCCGACGGACGAGAATACGAAAGGTTAACCGCTATCGTAGTCTTGGGGTCGAGGATACGGTGGGCTCCAAAGTTAATATCGGGTGTTCGCTTTGTTTGTTCGTCAAATCCGGGATATCCAGTGATTTTCGTGTCCACGGTGTCGTCGAGGTAGGAAAGTCCTGCGGTTAGTGTGAGAGTTTCTTCCGCATATTGGCGAGACAGTCGAACGGC
>MDTC01119785.1_pt1 | contig 18589 bp, 18 predicted proteins | sample 811181 | NCBI WGS metagenome assembly MDTC01 (sample SAMN05326644, study PRJNA326480) | marine metagenome | isolation source: seawater | place: Pacific Ocean: North | collected 2011
CTATCAGCCTGATTTCTAGCATCAACTGACTCTCTTTTCTTTTTATCAGCTTCTTTGTTAGCTTCAGCATCTTTAACCATTTTATTAATTTCTTCATCAGATAAACCACCTGAAGCTTGAATTTGAATCTTTTGTTCTTTTCCAGTTCCTTTATCTTTGGCAGAAACATTTACAATACCATTAGCATCAATATCAAATGTTACTTCGATTTGAGGAGTTCCTCTTGGAGCCGGAGGTAGGCCTACTAATTCAAAGTTTCCTAAAATTTTGTTGTCTGCAGCCATCTCTCTTTCACCTTGTAAAACTCTGATAGAAACCGCAGGTTGATTATCTTCTGCTGTAGAGAAAACCTGACTTTTCTTAGTGGGTATAGTTGTATTTTTTTCAATTAATTTTGTAGATACGCCGCCCAAAGTCTCTATTCCCAGAGAAAGAGGAGTTACATCTAAAAGCAATACATCTTTGACATCACCTTGAAGCACACCGCCTTGTATAGCCGCACCCATGGCTACAACTTCATCTGGATTAACACTTTTATTTGGTTCTTTTCCAAAAAAGTTTTTAACAGTTTCAATAATTTTTGGCATCCTTGTCATTCCACCTACAAGAACGACTTCATTAATTTCCGCTGCAGAAAAACCAGAGTCTTTTAAAGCGGTCTTACATGGTTCTAAAGTCCTATCTACTAGCCCTTGCACTAAAGCTTCTAGTTTAGCTCTAGTAAATTTTAAGTTTAAATGTTTAGGACCAGTTTTATCGGCTGTAATAAATGGTAAATTTATTTCTGTTTGTGCTGCAGATGAAAGTTCAATTTTTGCTTTTTCAGCAGCTTCTTTCAATCTTTGAAGTGCAAGTTTATCAGATTTTAATTCAATACCATTATCTTTTTTAAATTCACTAGCAAGATATTCCACAATTGTATCATCGAAATCTTCACCGCCTAAAAAGGTATCCCCATTAGTTGATTTAACTTCAAAAACTCCATCTCCAATTTCTAAGATTGAAATATCAAATGTACCACCACCTAAATCATATACGGCAATTTTCTTGCCACCTTTTTTATCTAAACCATAAGCTAAAGAAGCAGCAGTAGGTTCATTAATAATTCTTAAAACTTCCAAGCCAGCAATTTTGCCTGCATCTTTTGTAGCTTGTCTTTGAGAGTCATTAAAATAAGCAGGAACAGTTATTACGGCTTTGGTTACAGCTTGACCTAAATATTTTTCTGCGGTTTCTTTCATTTTTTGCAAAACAAAAGCAGAGATTTGAGCGGGAGAATATTTTTTGCTTTTGCCTTCAACCCAAGCATCTCCATTGTCTGATTTAACAATTTTATATGGAACTTTTGAAATATCTTTTTGCACTGAAGGTCCATCAAATTTTCTTCCTATAAGTCTTTTAGCTGCATAAATTGTATCAACTGCATTAGTTACAGCTTGTCTTTTAGCTGGCTGTCCAACAAGTTTTTCCTCATTTTCTAAAAAAGCAACAACTGATGGTGTAGTTCTAGCGCCTTCGGCATTCTCTAAAACTTTTGCTTGTGAGCCGTCCATAATGGCTACACATGAATTTGTTGTTCCTAAATCTATTCCAATAACTTTACTCATTAATTTATTCCTTCTTGTTATTTTATATGGGTGTTATTTCTTCATCTACAAGTCTAATTTTCCTTTTTTTTATCACTATTTTCTTGATCTTTAGATGATTTTTTCTTTGATACGCTGACTAAAGAGGGTCTTAAAAGCCTATCTCCAAGCATGTAGCCTGACTGAATCTCGTGCAGAATAGTGCCAGGATCTGTCTCGTCATCTTCAATTTCCGACATAGCTTGATGAAAATTAGGATCAAATTTTTTATTTTTTAAATCTATTTTCTTAATTCTGTTTCTTTCAAATATTGAAACTAAGTCTTTTTCTATAATATTAATATTTTCTAAAAATTTGCCCAAATCTTTATTAGTTTTTAATTTTTCATCGTTCTTAATAGCTTCTTTTGCTCGCTGAAGGTTATCGAGAATTGCCAGGCTTTCCTTAGCAAAATTAAATGACCCAAATTCAAAGGCGTCTTTTATTTCTTTTTCAAATCTTCTTCTTTGATTTTCGATTTCAGCGAGGGATCTTAATAATTTTTCTTCTGTTTCTTTTAGTTTTTCCTCTGCAGTACTCTCTTTAGCTTTCTCATTACTATCTATATTTTTAGAGTCTTTAATTTCTTCACTATTATTTTCTTTGGTTAAATTCTGATTGTTTTTATTTTTTTCACTCATTTAACTTGCTATATAGTAAGTACTTATTAAATTACTAGATCAAGTATGAAAAAAATATTAATTGGCACTCATAATAGAGGAAAATTCAAAGAAATTGCCTATTTATTATCAAAAAAATCGAAAAAAATTTCACCAATATTATTAAAAATAAAGAGTCCGAAAGAAACTGGAAAATCATTTAATTCAAACTCAAGACTTAAAGTAAAATATTTTTCAAAATATGTAGATTACCCTGTTATATCAGACGACTCAGGTTTATGTATAAAAGCGCTAGGTAATAAACCAGGAATTTATTCAGCAAGACTAGCGAAAAAGCATAAAAGCTTTTTTAAAGCAATGAAATTCATTCTTAAAAAAATGGAAAAAAAAATAAATAGAAAAGCTACTTTTGTGTGTAGTCTATCTTATAAAAATAATTATGGAAAAATTACTACTGTAGAAGGTAGGCTTAAAGGTAATATTTCATATGAGATTATCGGTAAAAACGGATTCGGATATGATCCTATTTTTATTCCTCACGGCAAAAAAATTACTTTTGGTCAAATGAAAAAATCAAAAAAAATTAGAATGGACCACAGGTTTATTGCATTTCAAAAATTAAAGGAAAAAATTAAAATTTGATAAACTTTTTATTATCTGTCTTATAAATATCTAGTTCTTGAGTTACTTTCCCATTTTTAAAACTAAATGTTCCAATTTTTCCTTTTATTTTATTTTTAAATAAAAAATCGTTTACGGAATTAATTTTACCATTTTTTTTCCAAGCATAATAAATTAATCCTAGAGCATCATAAGCTAGTATTGTAATTTCATTAGGATATATTTTAAATTTTTTGAAATATTTATTATTATACTTCTTAAATTCATTATAATTCACAGACGGATAGTATAAATTTTTTATTGTGTTTTCGTAAAATATGCTTTCATCAAACCATTGGTTAATTGTAGTGAACAAAACATTTTTTTGATTTACATCTGTATAAACAAGAGAAGTCAGAACACTTTTAAGGTTGTTACCAAAATCAATAATTATAACAGAGTCAAAACTAACATTTCCTAGGGTATATAATTGTTCTAGACGTTCTAGTTCTTTAATTGATTGTTCATCTTCTTTATCTTCAAACATTTTTTTTCTTAATTCTAAGTTTCGTTTTCTTTGAGTATAATTAGTTAAAACCTCAATTTCTCCGGTAAGAATTTCAGGGTTAGAGCTATAGGTAAATGTTTTCATATTTTTTAAATCCAAACTTTTTATTTTTTTCTCAATTAGTTCAGAGTATTCATTTTTTGGATACATAATAATTGTATTAGTTTTTTTTTGCTTTTTCATAAATTTAGTTAAAGCAATTAATTGAGACTCTAAACTTACTCCAATGCTAATTGTATTATTTGAAAATTCGGGATTAATATTTGATGGAGAGATAAAAATTAGATCATTATATTTTTTTATTTGATCGAATTCCTCGTAAGCTGTGGGACCAATAATTACTTTTACATCTAAGGACCTTAATTCATTTATAGCTAAGTTAATTTTTTCTTCATTATTAAAACCTGAGTCTCGTGGAACTATTGTTACATTTTTATCGTTTATTTCTTCCAAAGCTAATTGCAAAGAATACAAAAGCGAATTACCAATTTCACTATAAGGACCTGAAAGAGGTGCTAGCAAACCAACTTTGAGTGGCTTATTATGTTCATCACTTAATAAATTAGAATTAAATATAAATAGTATATAAAATAATGATAATAAAATTTTACTTCTCAAAATGAAAATATTTTCAAACCATTTATACATTGTTTCGACTCCTATAGGAAATTTAGATGATATCACATTTAGAGCGTTAGATGTTTTAAAAAATTCAGACATAATTCTTTGTGAGGACACAAGACGATCAATAAAATTATTAAGTCATTACAAAATTAAAAAAAGACTAATTTCATATCATAAATTTAATGAAAAAAAAAAACTAGCAGGTATCATTAAATATTTTAAAGAGGGCAAAATTTTGTCTTTGATATCAGATGCTGGAACGCCTTTGTTATCTGACCCTGGAAAATTATTGGTTAACGAGTGTATTGAAAATAAAATTAAAGTAATGCCTATACCTGGAGCATCTTCAATAACCTCAGCCCTTAGTGTTTCAGGATTCAAGGATCAATTTTTATTTTATGGTTTTTTACCAAAAACTGAAAATGAATTAGAAAAAGTCTTATCTAGCTTATCCTCTTATGAATATACTCAAGTTTTTTTTGTCCCATCAAAAAAAATAAATTTTTATATAAAAGGCTTTAAAAAGTTTTTTTTAGGAAGAAAAATATTGATTGCAAGAGAGATAACTAAGATCCACGAAGCCTTTGTTAGAGAAGAAATAAATGAACTAAAACCATTTAAAGATCAAATTAAGGGTGAATTAACAATAGTAATATCAGAAGGTAATACTAAAATAAAAAATTTTGACGAACAAAAAATTGTGAATAAAATTAAAAAGTATTTAAATAAATATAGTTTGAAAGATACTGTAAACATAATATTAGAAACAGAAAAAATAAATAAAAAAAAAATTTACGAACTATGTTTAAAAATTAAAAATGAAAAAAATTACTAGTTTTTTATTAATAATATTTCTAACAGCATGTTCTTCCGCAGGTCAGTTTGGAACAGGTGTTAATATTACTTTTGATCCAAGAACAATAGGCATGCAGATAGATGATACTATAATGCAAAAAAATCTATCTGCCAGGTTAGCGCTTACAGATAAAAAATATTTTATATCTATTCAGTCGGAGGTTCTCGATGGAAGGATTTTTTTATCCGGAAAAGTAAATGAACCGGAGGAAAAAATAAAAATAACTAAAATGGCCTGGGAAACAAAAGGTGTTCGTTCAGTTAAAAATGCAATTACCATAAAAGGTCAAAACAATTTTAAAAGTACAGCAAAAGATATTCTTATTACTAGTCAGTTAAGAACCGCACTAATTTTCAACAAAAAAACAAAAGCGAGAAATTACACTTTAGAAACTGTAAACAAAAATATTTACATTTTTGGAATTGCGATGGACGAAGAAGAAAAAAAAGAAGTTATTAATGAGGCAAATAAAATTTACGATGTTGAAGAAGTAATTCCATCAATTTATCTTGCAACTGAGTTAAGTCGAAATAAACTTTAGTTGGAATAGTCAATTATACCAGACGAATACGAAGCTATAGATGCTAAATTTAAAATTTCTGAAGTACTTGCTCTTAATGGCGCAACTTCAATTGGCAATCCCAATCCTATTAATAAAGGACCAATTAACTTTCCACCTCCAAACACTTTCATGAGTTTTGTAGATATAGCTGCGCTATGTAATGCAGGCATAATTAAAATATTTGCGTTACCAACAATTTTTGAAAATGGATATATTTCTTTATAAATAGGATTTAGAGCAACATCTGGTTGCATTTCACCATCAAAATCGAAGTCAACTTTTTCTTTTTTCAACATTTCAATTGCATCCCTTACGTGCTTCGTGTTTTTGGATATAGGTTTTCCAAATGTAGAATGTGATAAAAAAGCTACTCTAGGATCAAAACCAAACAATCTGGCCACTCGTACACAAGATTTAGACACTTTAACTAACCTTTCCGAAGAAGGAAAATCTTGAACATTGGTATCCGCTACTAAGATCGTTTTACCTTTTGCAACAATCATAGTCATTCCAAAAATTTCTTCTCCAGGACGAGCGTCAACTACTTTTTTTAATTTTTCAATTGAGGCGGCGTAGTGTCTTATGTTCCCTGTAACCATTGCATCAGCGTCTTTACACGCAATCATAGAAGAACCCCATGCAATACGATCATTACGAACCAACCGATCTACATCTCTTTCTAACTGGCCTTCTCTTTGAAGTCTCTTGTATAAATGTTTTACGTATTTCTCTCTTTTAGTTTTGTCTGTGGAATTTACAATTTCAATCTTATAATTTTGATCTAACCCAATTTTTTTAAGTTGGTCTCTAATTCTTTTCTCTACTCCTATTAATATTGGGATACCAAGTTTATTTCTACCAAACTCTATTGCAGCTTTAAGCATGTTTTCATCCTCTCCTTCGGCAAAAATGACTCTTTTCGGATTTTTTCTGATTTTTGCGTTAATACCTTGCATCAAAGACATAGAAGGATCTAAACGGTTAGATAATTGATCTTTATAGAGTTCAAAATCTTCTATCTTTTTTCTAGCTGCACCACTTTTTATTGCAGCTTCAGCTACAGCAGCAGGTATTACACTAATTAATCTTGGATCAAATGTTGACGGAATAATATAATTTTTTCCATACCTTGGACGATCTCCACCATAAGCTGCAACAACTTCATCTGGTACATTTTCTCTAGCTAATAATGCGATTGCGTTAGCTGCAGCAACTTTCATTTCTTCGTTTATTGCTTTTGCTCTAACATCTAATGCTCCTCTGAAAATATAAGGAAATCCAATTAAATTATTTACTTGATTTGGGTAATCAGAACGACCTGTAGCAATAATGGCATCATCTCTAACTTCTTTTATTGTTTCTGGTCTGATCTCAGGATCAGGGTTAGCACAAGCGAATATAATCGGATTTTTAGCCATAGATTTAATCATTTCTTTACTAACAACATCTTTAGCCGATAGACCTAAAAAAACGTCTGCATTTTTTATTGCTTCATTAAGAGTTCTTAATTTTGTAGTCATTGCAAAAGCAGATTTAAACTGGTCGATATTTTTTCTTCCTTTATAAATCACTCCTTTGCTGTCACACATTATTAAATTATTATCTTTAACACCTGAGCTTTTAAATAAATTAGCACAAGCTTGCGCTGAAGCACCTGCACCATTAATAACTACTTTTACGTCTGAAATTTTTTTTTTAGATATATCTAATGCATTTATCAAAGCCGCAGTAGTAATGATTGCTGTGCCATGTTGGTCATCATGAAAAACAGGTATATCTAAAATTTCTTTTAACCTTTGTTCGATAATAAAACAATCTGGTGCAGCAATATCCTCAAGATTGATTCCTCCAAATGTACCACTAATATTTTTAATAGTTTCAATAATTGAGTTTACATCATCATTATCGATTTCTATATCAATAGAGTCAATATCGGCAAAACGTTTGAATAAAACTGATTTGCCTTCCATAACTGGTTTCGATGCTAAAGAACCAAGATTCCCTAAACCTAAAATTGCGGAGCCATTACTTATAACTGCTACTAAATTTCCTTTACTAGTATAGTCATATGCAAGTTCGGGTTTTTTAGAAATTTCTTTCACAGGTGCAGCTACTCCAGGTGAATAAGCCAGCGAGAGGTCTCTTTTTGTTGTAAGTGGTTTAGATGAACCTATCTCAATTTTGCCCGACTTTCCTTTTATATGAAAATCAAGTGCTTCTTTATCAGTGTAATGATCAATTTCTGTTTTTTTTGGCATTTAATTTAATGAGTATGTAATATAAAAAATAATAATTCACTAAAAATTTATGGCCTAATTAAGAATATTTATGAACCTCTTATCTTCAGCTTCTATATTTAGTTTTTTTACATTTATCAGTAGAATTTTAGGATATGTAAGAGATATTTTAATAGCTATTTTTCTTGGTACATCAATTTTTGCTGATGCTTTTTTTGTAGCTTTTAGATTACCCAATACTTTTAGAAGACTATTTGCTGAAGGAACTTTTAATGCAGCATTTATACCTAGTTATACAGCTGCAAAAATTGAAGATAAAAGAAAAGGAAAAAAATTTGCAGATAATATTTTAAGTTTTTTATTACTAGTATTGTTAATAATTGTTACAATTGTAGAGATTTTTACTCCTTATCTAATTTATATTTTAGCTCCAGGTTTTGTCGAAAATGAAGTTAAATTTAGTTTAGCAATTGAACTTACAAGAATTACTTTTCCATTTTTGTTATTTATCAGCTTATCATCTTTTTTTTCTGGTATTCTAAATTCTAATAATAAATTTGCTGCGGCTGCAGCTGCACCAATAATCTTAAACGTAGTTTTAATTGCTAGTTTAATTATATCCTATTTTTTTGGTCTAAATTTTGCAAAACAACTTTCTTACGGTGTCACCTTGGCAGGCTTATTTCAATTAATTTTTTTAACATATATAACTACAAAATTTTATAAACCAAATTTAATATTTAGTTTGTATCTTAGCAGTAAAGTAAAATTATTTTTTAAAAAACTTTTACCAAGTGTTTTATCTTCTGGCGTTACTCAAATAAATATTTTAATTGGAACCATCATCGCTTCTTTCCAAGCAGGCGCTGTGTCATATCTATATTATGCAGATAGAGTATATCAAATTAATCTTGCAATAGCAGGTATTGCCGTCGGAACTGTTTCTTTACCAATTCTTTCAAAAGCATTTAAAACAAAAAATTTAAAACAAATTTCAAACATTCAAAATAAATCTTTTGAACTTTCACTATTGTTATCTATCCCTGCAAGTTTTGGATTAGTTCTTGCTTCAGAAGAAATTGTTAATGCATTATTTGGGTATGGATCTTTTGCAATGAGTGATGTGAAAATGACTTCTGCAGCTCTTAAGTTTTTTGGCTACGGAGTGCCAGCATTTGCATTGGTAAAAATTTTATCAAATTTCTTTTTTGCAAGGAATAACACCAAAACACCTTTTTATATTTCCTTGTTAATTGTGATTTTGAATATAATGATAAGTATAAGTTTTTTTTCTAAGATAGGATTTATTATTATTCCTATTGCTACATCTATATCAACGTGGGTTGGAGTTTTTGTTTATTTATATTTACTTAATATGAATAAATCTCTACTGCTAAAGAGTAAATTAATATTAAATTTTATTAAGATATTAGCTTCAACGTTTATGATGTCTTTAATTTTACTCTTTGCTTTAGATTATTTCGCTAAATATTTAGATTATACCCATGAGTTTAAAGCAGTTTACTTAATATTTATAGTTGGCTTTGTGGGTACTCTTTATTTACTATCGTGTTATTTATTAGGAATATTAAAACTTAAAAATTATAAGGCAAATTAGATGGGTATCGAAAAGATAGCATTTTCAGGTGTACAACCAACTGGAAATTTACATTTAGGAAATTACTTAGGGGCGCTTAAAAATTTTGTTTCATTGCAAAAAGAAATGAAATGTATTTTTTGTGTGGTTGATCTTCACGCTATAACGGTTTTTCAAAAACCTAATTTGCTTCACGATAATGTTTTGGAAACAACTGCAAGTTTTTTAGCTACGGGATTAGATTCAGAAAAAAGTATAATTTTCAATCAGTCTTCGGTATCAGGACATGCTGAACTAGCTTGGATCTTGAACTGTGTTTCAAAAATTGGCTGGCTGAATAGAATGACGCAATTTAAAGACAAAGCTGGTGCAGATAAAGAAAAAGCTAGTGTCGGACTTTATATTTACCCAAACTTAATGGCAGCAGATATACTTCTTTACAAAGCTACCCATGTGCCTGTGGGGGCTGATCAAAAGCAACACTTAGAATTATCCAGAGATATAGCTCAAAAATTTAATAATGATTTTAATTGTGATAACTTTTTTTCCTTACCAGAACCTTTAATACAAAAAAATATATCAAGGGTGATGAGCTTAAGAGATGGCACTAAAAAAATGAGTAAGTCTGAAGAGTCAGATTATGCAAGAATCAATCTAAAAGATACCGCCGATGAAATTAACAAAAAAATTAAAAAGGCAAAATCAGACTCAGAGCCCATACCAGATAGCATTAAATTATTAGAAAAAAAACCAGAAGCTTTAAATTTATTAACTATTTACTCTGAATTAACAAAAAATAATTTAAAAAATATTATTTCAGAAATGGCAGGAAAAGAATATTCATTATTAAAAACAAAATTAGCAGAAGTTTTAATTAGTGAAATAACACCAATTGGAAAAGAAATAAAAAAACTGCTTGCCGATAAGTCGCATCTCAAAAATATTTTAAAAAAAGGTAGTGAAAAAGCTAACATAATCGCTGAGGAAAACCTAAAAAATATACGTGAAAAAGTAGGCCTGATATAATATAAAGCCTATATGATACAAACTGAAACTACTCCTAATCCAGACTCTTTAAAATTTTTGTCCGAAAAAACTATTTCCGCATCAGGAACTGAAGAATTTCAAAAAGAGAATCAAAATGAGGTAACTATTCCTTTTGTAAAAGAACTCTTAAATTTCAAAGGAGTAGAATTAATTCTTCTATCAGATAAATTTATTTCAGTTAAAAAAACCAAAGAAGTTTCATGGAGCGAACTTAAGCCTATGGTTATTTCACATATAAACGATTACTTTGAAAAAAATAATGAACCAATCCTTATTGAAAAGAAGGGAACTATTAAAAATGAAGGGAAAAATGATGAAATTGTTAACAAAATTATTGAAGTTTTAGATACCAAAATAAGACCAGCTGTGGCAAGAGATGGTGGAGATATTAAATTTAAATCTTTTGAAAATGGAGTTGTAAAAGTTGAACTACAAGGAAGCTGTTCAGGTTGTCCAAGTTCTTTAATGACTTTAAAGCAGGGGGTTCAGAATCTTTTAAAACACTACGTGAAGGAAGTTAATTCTGTTGAGGCTATTAAATGAAAAAAAAATTAAGTTACAGAGATAAATTATTAGAGTTAGCATATATTTACGATGTAAAAGAAATCAAAGATTATGTTAAAAGCAGAAAGAATTTAACTAGTGGCCAAATCGAACTAATTCTTAAAAAGAATAAAATAATTATTCCAAAAGATTATAAGTCCAGCTTTATTAAAGATAATATAATAAAACCTTTTTCAAGAGCAAAAACTGGAATTGCAAACTTTAAAGAAGAAAAAATAAAAGATAAAAATAGACTGGTTAGAAAAGTTGAAAATTATAAATATGACACAGTAAGAAAATTTAATTATTTAATTAAAAGTTTCTGGAAAAATCTTGGAAGTGTTGGATTAAATTTTCTTAATATTATACCCAAATTAGGAAAAACAATTTATGTTTTTTTTGGAAAAATTTTTACAGATGTATTTCATGGTATTTACAATCAACAACTAGATCCAAAAAAAGCTAAAAATGTCATTATAGGAATCACATCAGTCATTGTTATAACAACAGTAACTTTTGGCGGAATTAATTATTTTGAGAATTCTGAAAAGAAAACAACTGTGCAATTAGAAAAACCAGAGATTAAAAATGATTTAAAAAAACCAGAAGTTGAAAAAAAAATAAAACCTGAAGTTAAAAAAGAAGCAAAAAAACCAGAAATCAAAAAAAATGTAAAACCGAAACTTAAAGCAAAAAATAAAAATTTTGATGAAGCGGTTTTACCTGATTTAAACTTAAAAACCGAGACTGTTCTAAATCTTTTTAAAGATGTGGAATATGATCTAAGACAAGTGCGATCTCAAAAATTAGTTAAACCTATTTATTTTACTCAATTCCCAAGAGATCTTGATGAACTAGCTAGTGTAGAATTGAAGAAAGAAACTTTTATAAAAATAGTTCTACCTCTCATTGTGGCTGAAAATGAGAGAATTCTTGCAGACAGAAAAAAATTATTAACTTTATCCAGTAAAAAGTTTACTACCGATTTAGAAAAGCAGTGGCTAAGACAGAAGCTATTAGAATACAAAGTCAAAAAAGGTAATTTAAAAGAGTTATTAGTTAGGATTGATATAATCCCAACATCAATTGCATTAGCACAAGCAGCTAAAGAAAGTGGTTGGGGAACATCTAGATTTGCTTTAGAAGGTAACGCTATTTTCGGCCAGTGGACGTGGAGTGGCCAAGGGATTGCTCCTTTGAATAGAGAAAGCGATAAAGATCATAAAATTTTAAAATTTCCTATATTAAGAGCTTCAGTAAAAGCTTATCAAAATAATCTTAATACTCATAAAAGCTATTCAAAATTTAGAGAAAAAAGACTCAACCTTAGAGAAAATAAAAAAATAATTTCTGGTTTAAAACTAACAGAGACTTTAAATAATTATGCTCAGACAGGTACACAATATACAAAAATTTTAAATAAGATTATTAAACAAAATAGATTGACTGATTTTGAACCAGTTAAATTAGAAAACTCAGCTAAAAAAATAGAACTTAGTTCATAAATTATTTATCGCTTATCACAAATTGAACTCCCAGCCATCTCCAAAAACCACTTGGGTCACGGAGAGAACAGTTAATTCTACCTCTTTCTCCTATAAATTTTTCTTTAATATTAATGATCAATGTGTCTTTATTTTCAAATTTAATATCAGATTGTCTCCATTTTTTACCTTCATTTGAGTAGCAACTTAATGATTTTAAATTATCTATATTTTCAAAAAATTCTATCTTTACTTCAGGCGGATTCTTGTTCTGCATAAGATATTTTTCATCAGGAAGAATCTTTTTATATTTAAAAGGCAAAGTTTTAATTAAGGATTTAAATCTTTTAATCTCCCCGTATTTTTCATTTATTGGAAATCTAGGAAGCTCATAAATATTTTTAGTTTCATCTATTACTCCAGAGTGTTGTCCAAAGGCGTATTTGAAACCAAGAGACTTAATTATATCTTTAAATTCTAAGCTGTATTCACCAAATGGGTATGAAAAAAAAGAGGAATTATTTCCCAACTTTTTTCTAAAAATCGATATTGATTTTTCAATATCTGCTTTTATAAAATCATAATTTTCATCAACGAGATATTCATGAGTATGGCTGTGATTGCCAATCTCTACGAAACTTTCCTCACTTAATTCTTTTATTTGATCCCATGTCATATAATTAAAAGCACCAACTTCACGTGTGCTTACAAAAAGAATAAAAGGTATTTTCTTTTCTTTTAGTATTGGCCAAGCTTTTTCATAAAATGAAGTAAAACCATCGTCAATAGTTAGAAGAATTTTTCTTTGGGTCTTATTTTTTTTTAACTCGTTTTCAAAATTTTTAGGATTAATAAAATTAATATTACTTTTTTCTATTTCCATTAAATGTTTTTTAAAATCATTTAACCTAATATTGGTAGAGGGGTATTTATTTTCTTCAAATCTGTGGTACATTAAAGAAATTATGCCAAAATCTTCTATATTTTGAAGTTTTGCACTTGAATTCAAATTGTTATGAAAAACTAAAGTGGTTATAAACAAATTAATGATAAAAAATTTTTTAATTTTAAATTGCATAGGCAAAAATGACAAAATTGGTTTAAAAGTTGATAATAAATTTTACTTTCATGATATTGATCAAAAAGTTAATAATAATGACTTTTTAGTCTCAAACATATTAAATCTAATAAAAAAACACAAAGTAAATATTATCGATAATTTCTCAATATTAGTTAATAACGGCCCAGGAAGCTTTTCTTCTCTTAGAGTTTCATTGGCAGTGGCAAAAGGAATAAAAATATCAAAAAATATAAATTTATTTGGATTTAAGAATTCGGATCTAGGCCAATTTAGCCTCGCAAATATTGATCTTTTAATTAAAAAAAATATGGTACAAAAAAATTTGATTAAACCCATATATATAAGTTAGATTAAATAGATGAATACAATAGAAGAAAAATGCAAAAATAAAGGTGTTAGACTTACCGATCAAAGAAAAATTATAGCTCAAGTCATGTCTGACTCTAAAGAAAGGTATGGTGCAAAAGATCATCCTGACGTTGACGAACTACATAAAAGAGTTAGTGAGATAGATAAAAAAATTAGTATTGCAACAGTTTATAGAACTGTAAAATTATTTGAGGAATCAGGGATTGTTGAAAAACATGATTTTAAAGGCGGCAAAGCTAGATACGAACAAGCACCAGAGGAACATCACGATCATCTAATTGATATTAATAGCGGGGAAATAATTGAATTTGTAGACAAAGACATCGAAAAGCTTCAAAATGAAGTTGCAAAAAAATTAGGTTATAAATTAGTTGACCATAAATTAGAACTTTATGGCTCAAAAATTAAAAAATAAATTGCAAAAAAAAATCTTTATCAAAACTCTAGGATGCCAAATGAACGAATACGATAGTAATCGTATTCTAGATTTAACAAAAAAAATTGACTATCTACCAACAAAAGATTTAAACAAAGCTAGCTGCTATGTTTTAAATACCTGCCACATAAGAGAAAAAGCAACAGATAAAGTTTATCATGATATAGGCAGAATAAAAAAAGAGTTTAGAAATAAAATAAAACCAATTGTTATAGTTGCAGGTTGTGTTGCCCAAGCAGAAGGAGAAATTTTAATGAAAAAAGAGAGATATATAGATGCTGTTATAGGACCTCAATCTTATCATCAAATTAATAATATGATTTTAAATTTGGAGAGAAAATCGAACCGAATTAATTATACAGAATTTGATGTAATAGAAAAATTCGATAATTTAAACTCTATAAAAAATTCTGATAATGCAGTTTCATCATTTTTAACTATCCAAGAAGGTTGTGATAAATTTTGTAAATTTTGTGTTGTTCCTTACACTCGTGGCGCAGAATTTTCACGATCAATTTATGAACTAGTAGCAGAAGCAAAACAATTAGTTGCAAATGGGGCCAAAGAAATAATTTTACTCGGCCAGAATGTAAATGCATATAATTTTGAAAAAAATAAGCTTTCGAATTTGATTTTAGAGATTTCTAAAATTGAAGAATTAAAAAGAATAAGATATACCACTTCACACCCCAGAGATTTTTCGGAAGATCTAATCGAAGTGCACAAGAGCTGTAAAAAATTGATGCCTTTAATTCACCTTCCGGTTCAAAGTGGTTCAAATAGAGTTTTAGAGGCAATGAATAGAAAGCATACTATTGAAGAATATTTTAAAATTATAAAAAAATTAAAAAAAATTAAACCAAACGTAAAATTTTCGAGTGATTTTATTATAGGATACCCAGGAGAAACGATCGAAGACTTTGAAAATACAATAAAATTGATGAACAAAGTCAAGTTTATCAACTCATATTCATATGTTTTTAGTGCAAGACCTGGAACTCCTGCATCTAGCTTGACTGAGATAAGTCCGAAAAATTCCAAAGAAAGGCTAATTAATTTTCAAAAAAATGCAGATGAAATTAAAAAAGACTACAAAGAAACGTTGATTAATAAAATATCGACTGTTTTATTTGAGAATAAAATTCAAAAAGAAAATAAATATTTTGGAAGAGATGAATATTTTAATTCAGTTATTGTTGAGAGCGATCATAATCTCATAGGTGAAATTAAAAATGTGAAAATTTTGAAAACAAATCATAATACATTGTTTGGAGAAGTTATCTTAAATTATAATCAAGAAGAGTGTGCAGCATAATTAATTAATGTCTCAAATAAGTAAATTAGATCAAAATCTGGCTATTAAAAAAATTGATAAAACAACAGTAAATATTTCTATAAGCAATAATGAAATGTTAATGGCGATAGTTGGTCAATTTGACCAAAATCTAAAAAACTTATCTAAATTGACTAATACGAACGTTTATTTCAGAGGCAACTCCATTACATGTAAAGGGGACAAGGAAAAATTATCTATTTTTTGTGATGCTATTAAATTTTTAATAAATAAATATTTTTTAACGAATATTATTGAAAAAGAGGATATAGTTTTATCTGTGAAAAAAAATTTAGAGATAGAAGAATCTAACGTTAAGAGTTTTAAACAATTAATTAAGACACCAAAGAAATCTGTAATTGCTAGATCTGAAAAACAATCAGAATATATAAAAGCTTTAAAAGAAAATGATATTATAATGTCACTTGGACCCGCTGGAACCGGAAAGAGTTTTTTAGCTGTATCCGTTGCAATAACTTTATTAATGGAAAAAAAAATAGACAGAGTAATCTTATCTAGGCCAGCTGTTGAAGCTGGGGAAAAATTAGGTTTTTTACCGGGTGATATGAAAGAAAAAGTTGATCCATATCTAAGGCCTTTGTACGATGCTTTGTATGAACTATTTGGAGTAGATAAAATAGATAAAAAAATTGAATCAGGGGAAATTGAAATTGCACCCCTAGCTTTTATGAGAGGAAGGACACTTAAGAATTGTTTCGCTATTTTAGATGAAGCACAAAATGCAACTGAAACTCAAATTAAAATGTTTTTAACCAGAATAGGAGAAAATTCTAAATTAGTTGTAAATGGTGATCCAAGCCAAGTAGATTTAATGAATAAAACTCATTCAGGCTTAATTAAATCAAGAAATATTCTTAAAAATCTTGAGGAAATCAAAATAATCGAATTTGATCACAATGATGTAGTAAGACATCCTCTTGTTTCAAAAATCATTAGAGCTTATCAAAACAAAAGCACTGATGATAAGAATTAATGTAATAACTAATAATTCCAGCTGGCTGTATTATATCAAGAATCCGAATAATTATATCGATCGAAAAATAAAAAAATTAAACTTAAAAGATAAAAAATTTCTTAAAAAAAATCTGTTTTGCACTTTGTTACTCTCTGGTAACAAGGAAATAAAATTTCTTAATAAAAAATTTAGAAAAAAAAATAAAGTAACAGATGTTCTCTCTTTCCCTTTCCAAACAAAAAAAGACCTTGAAAAAAAATTAAAATTTGAAAAAAAAATTTACCTTGGTGACATAATTATTAATTTACATAAAATAAAAAATAGAACGATATTAAAAAACTTTAAAGTTGAATTTGATCGTTTATGGATACATGGGCTACTACATCTATTTGGATATGACCATATTAGAAATAAAGATTTTTTAAAAATGAGCAAGGTTGAGAAAAAATATTTTAATTTTATAAATGTTTAAAAAATATTTAAATAATCGTTTTTTAATACTGTACTGTACTCCACTTATTATTGGCTCGTTATCGACATTGTCCTTTCAGCCATTTAATATTACAATAATAAATCTAATAATTTTACCACTTTTTTTTTGTTTAATTATTTATATTAATAAAAAATCAAAAACTGTTTATCGTAAAAAACCCCATAAAAAAAATTTATTTATATTCGGGCTACTTTTTGGTTTTGGTTTTTATTTCAGCGGTATATCTTGGATAACTAATTCGCTTACTTTCGATGAAAATTTTAAAATTCTAATCCCATTTGCATTAATACTAATACCTTTATTTTTAAGTTTATTCATGGCTCTAACAGTTTTACTTGTTGGGCCTTTTCTAAAATTTAATTTCTACTCACTTATTCTTTTTTCTGGATCTTTAGCTTTTTCAGATTATCTAAGATCAAAAATATTCACAGGCTTCCCATGGAACTTGTGGGCTTATAGTACCTCTTGGATGAATGAAATTTTGCAAGTTTTAAATATAATAGGATTGCATTGTTATAATTTGCTTATAATAACTATATTTACTTTACCTGTAATTATTTTCTTTAAGATTAGTAGTGTTAAAAAATTGCTTTGTGTGGTGACAGTTAGTGTTGCAATAATGGGCTTGTTCATCTTTGGAAATTTTGAAATTAATAAAAACAATAATCAATTGGATAATATTAATGAAAAAATATTTGTAAAAATTATTTCCCCTAACTTTGATTTAAAATATGGTTTGACCGAAGAGGAAATTGAAAAAAGATTTGAAAAATTAATAAGATACAGCGATCCAGATAAAAATAGAAAAACACTATTTATTTGGCCGGAGGGAGTTTTTAGTGGTTATAGTTATGATGAAATTCTAATTTTTAAGGAACTGATTTCAAAGAATTTTACAAATAAGCATCAAATAATTTTTGGAATAAACAAATTAGACTCGAAATCAGATAATTACTTTAATAGCATGTTATTAATAGACAATAACTTCAAAATAATCCAAACTTACAACAAAAGAAAACTAGTTCCTTTTGGGGAATTCCTTCCTTTTGAAAATTTACTTAATAATTTCGGCCTAAAAAAAAATTACTGAAGGACATGGTTCTTTTTTAAGGGGAAACAAAAATGATAATCTCATAATAGGAAATATAAAAATTTTACCTTTGATATGTTATGAGGTTATTTTTACGGAACTTATACAAAAATCTAACATAAATACGAACCTAATTATAAACATTTCAGAAGATGGATGGTTTGGTAAATCAATTGGTCCCAACCAACATTTTGCAAAATCAATTTTTAGAGCTATAGAAAATAATACTTTTTTTCTTCGATCCACCAACAAAGGAGTCAGTGCTATAATTGATAATAAAGGAAATATAGTAAAAAGTTTAAAGCGAAATGAAGCTGGAAATATAGAATTTGAAGTACCATTAGTAAAATCAAATAAAATTAAAAATGATTTGATCTTTTTTATACTTTTAATTACATATCTTGTTATCTTTCTAATTTACAAAAAAAAAAATGAAAAATAACAATTA